>Ga0315281_10000020_pt1 | contig 222578 bp, 234 predicted proteins | sample YL17G07_0_MG_FD_204540 | JGI IMG/M metagenome (GOLD analysis project Ga0315281, IMG submission 204540) | Sediment microbial communities from Yellowstone Lake, YNP, Wyoming, USA - YL17G07_0 | ecosystem: Environmental > Aquatic > Freshwater > Lake > Sediment | place: USA: Wyoming | collected...
TTGCCGCACCTCCTGTGATTGATGTTGCAATTGTATTCCAATTTGCAACTACCTTGAAGGTGCCTTCTCTTTGGGTGGCTATCCGACTACCTTTCTTTATCGGTAGCCTTTTATATGATTATCAGGCTTCGGATTATGGCATTTGAAGGATTACTTGTGGCCGGGACAGCCTAACTCGGGAAAAGGGAAAAGATTCTTAATGATATTTTTTCAAATGCCACAATCCAGCCTGACTCACCCACAAGAAAGACCTCTTGATAAGTTTTTTATGGTAAAATCCAATTAAACAGTAGGAGGTGGATTATGACGAATGCAGCAATAAAAGACAATCTGATTGCCCAGCTTGACAAGCTCCCGTACGACCTCCAACTTCGGGTGCTTGATTTTGCCACCACGTTGCTTCCCAAAGGGGTTTCAGGCAAAAAACTCTTAAAGTTTGAAGGGGCCATTCCTATAGATGATTTGCATTTGATGTCTAAAGCCATTGCTGATGGCTGTGAAAAGGTAGATGTTGGTGAATGGTAGGTATCTTCTCGATACAAATGTAATTATTGCGCTTTTCGCTAAAGACCCCCGGATTCATGACCGACTAGAGACTGCGGAAGAAGTATTTGTTCCTTCCATTGCCCTCGGAGAGCTTTACTTCGGGGCTTACAAATCTTCTAAAATCGCAGATAACCTCGCTCGCATAGATGAGTTTGCTCTCAATAATGCCGTTCTTTCCTGTGACACCGCTATAGCCAAAAAGTATGGGGAGATAAAGAACCGCTTGAAAGAGAAGGGGCAGCCGATTCCGGAAAACGATATCTGGATTGCCGCGCTTGCGCAGGAACATGACCTCACTTTGATTACAAACGACACTCACTTCACTGTAGTTGAGAATTTAAAGATCGAAACATTTTGATGTGGGCACTTACTTACTTGCCCATGCCAATTAAACATGGCGGGATCAGTCTTTCCATTGTTGTATTTGAGGAATGGCTCTGGGGCGGGATTGCATGCGAAGGGCATGCAGGGGTATGTCTTGTTTTATAACATTTTCCTCACCAGCAACTTAACTTTCCGCCATTCAGCGAGCACTTGCAAGAAGGATGACAATATGACACTATACGATGAGCTATCGGGAGGTGATCTTTATGCTGCAAAGAGATATTGATATTGCGGAAAAGTTCAAAGCCCTCGTATCCAAGCGTGTTAAGGTCCACGAAGTAAAGGTCTTCGGTTCACGTGCGCGAGGCGATGCTTCTCTCTATTCCGATATGGACATTCTCGTCATACTCTACGGCACACCTGATGATGAGACTGCTGATTATATAAGCGAATGTGCCTGGGAAGCCGGCTTCGAGTTCGGGGTTGTCGTCGTCCCGGTTGTTTTCTCACTGGACGAATGGCAAAACAGCCCGGAACGTTTTTCGCTTTTTGCACAGGCGGTAGAAAAAGAGGGCGTCCTTGTATGAAGGCTGAGATTGCCGCCCTTATCAAATACCGCCTGGAGCAGGCGCAGACAGCGCTTGAGGATGCAAAGTTCCTCCTGGACGGCAACCGCAGTCCACAGAGTATTGTTAATCGGGCATATTATGCGATGTTCTACTCTGCCCTCGCATTATTGCAGGTAATCGGCAAGGTTCCGTCAAAACATACGGGTGTCATTAGCTTGTTCGATACGGAATTCGCTGTAAAAGGTATTTTCCCGAAAGAGCTATCCAAACACTTTCACAAAGCTTTTGAACTCAGGCAAGTCTCGGACTATAATACCTTCAAACCTATATCGTCCGAACAAGCCGAAGATACTTATAGAAATGCCGTTGTTTTTGTTGAAACGATAAAGAAATATCTTGGAGAGACCGGCGGCTTTGCCGCGAACGAAAGGGAATAAAGAGGGAAGGAGGCGCTGATATGGCGACTTTAAAGCAGGAAGCCATCAAGGCAATTTCAAAGCTGCCCGAAACCTCAAACCTTGAGAACATAATGTATGAAATTAATTTTGTCGCTCAAGTTCTTGAGGGCCTTAAAGACGCTGAGGCCGGCAGATTATTAGCGCCGGAAGAACTCCTGGCGAGAGTTGACCAATGGGGCAAATAAAATGTTCGGAAAGGCAGGCAATAATTTGCAGACAATTTATGATAATGGAGTCGGAGGTGCTTTATGAATATTGATTACACGGTTCAAATATGGAAAGAGGGCAATCAATTCATTGCTCATGCAATGCCCTTGGATGTTATGAGTTCCGGCAAATCGCCGGAAGAAGCGCGAAATGCTCTGGACGAGGCTGTGCACCTTTTTCTGGCAACAGCGTCGGATATGGGAACGGTCACGGACATCCTTGAGGAAAGCGGCTATGAGCTTCTTGATGGGAAATGGGTTTGTCCTATATGGATTGCCATAGAGCGGCATTCAACCGCAGTTGCCGTCTGAAGAATGTCCAGACTAACCCCCAGCTAAGTTTCCTCACAATTTACACACTTCCCCTCGTCCGTTGTACAATAGAACATGACCCCCACCAGAAATCTTGCCGTAACAACGCTTACCACTGTTTTTGATAAGGGTGCAAAACCCCGGGACGTGCTCGACTCCGTTTCATCGGGCCTTGACAGGCGGGACAGGTCCTTTCTAATGGAACTCGTCTATGGGGTGCTCCGGCACAGGGATTACCTCGACTGGATACTCGCTGGCTTCCTCAAGACCCCCGCTAAACTCCACCCTCAAACCTTAAACAACCTGCGCACCGCTGTCTACCAGATACGTTATATGCGCGTCCCCGAGTGGGCGGTGGTGAACGAAGCCGTGGAGAGCGAAAAGGAGCGCGGGGGCAAGCCTCCCCTGGTCAATGCCGTTCTGCGGAATTATCTGAGGCGGAAGGACGCTATTACCGTTCCTCCCGCCGATGATCCGGTGGAGCACCTCTCCATCGTCACATCGCATCCGCGCTGGCTCATCAGGAGATGGATAAAGAGGTTCGGTTACGATGAATCGGCACGGCTTGCGCAAAAGAACAACGAAATCCCTCCCCATACCCTGAGAATGGCTGATGCGGCGCAGAGGGAGCAGGCGCTGACGATCCTTAAAGATAAAGGAGTCAGTTCCCGCCTCACGCACTACTCTCCTTCAGGAATCATTGTTGAAGGTCCAATTTCTTTTGCCGAGCTTGAGGAATTGCTGCCTTTTCCTTTCTTTGTTCAGGATGAGGCCTCCCAGCTCATATCCTTTTTGCTGGACCCCCGGCCCGGAGAGCGGGTGCTTGACGCCTGCGCTGCGCCGGGAGGTAAAGCGACCCATATGGCGCAGCTGATGAAAGGGACAGGGGAGATAACAGCGGTCGAGGTGGAAGAAAAGAGAATTCCCCGGATACAAAACAATATCGCCAGGCTGGGCATCCATTGCATCAAGGTGCTCCTGGGCGATGTCAGAGATATGGATAAGCTTGCCGGGTGCGGCGACTGCCTTTTCGACCGCATTCTTCTAGACGCGCCCTGTTCGGCCCTGGGAGTGGTACGGAGGAACCCGGATGTCAAATACCGGCAGACGGCAAACGACCTCATTCGTTTAAGAAAAAACCAGGCTGACCTGCTCCGCTCGGTATCGCGTTACCTCCGGGTTGGCGGCATTATGGTCTACTCAGTCTGCTCCACGGAACCGGAGGAGGGAGAGGAGGTCCTCAGGGCCTTTTTACAGGACAACCGAACATTTAGTATTATAGAAGGTGATTATGATTTTCTGAAGCGCTTTGAAATAACGTATTCGGAGGGTGCTTTCTACAGGACATTTCCCCATAAGGATGAGATGGACGGTTTTTTTGCAGCGCGCTTGAGGAGGGAGAGATAGCGGGAATGGCTGACCATGCGGGAGAACAATGAAGGCATTCATTAAAATAATTCTCTATACCATCGTTCTTTTCGTGTTGGGTATATTGGCCGGCCAGATAACTGTCAAGCTGCTCAGTTTCAACAGGACCGTGGCTGTGCCGGACCTGCGCGGAAAGAGCATGCTGGAGGCCAATAGCGTCGTCAGAAGCAAGGGGATCTACCTGCGGCTTGAAGGCGAAGATTACGATTCCTATATCCGACAGGGCGGCATCATACGGCAGGACATTATTCCCGGCAGTGCGGTAAAAGAGGGCAGGGAGATCGGGATTGTGGTGAGCAAGGGGCCGCGCGTGCAATATGTGCCCGATGTGGTGGGGCAGTACCTTGACAAGCTCGAAGCGCTGCTCAGAGAAAAGGGTATGCGCATCGGAAAGACCCTTTATGTGCATTCCGACAAAGCGCCCAAAAATACCATAGTGGCGCAGAGGCCTGAACCGAGCGAGGGGGGGAGCGATATCCTCAGTGTGGTAGTGAGCCTCGGGGACTACGAGGGAGACCATAAGGCCGTGCCGCAGCGCTCCGAGTAGGGCGTGCCTTGTCCGTTTCCGCCCCGGGCGGAAGGCGGCAATCCCATGGGAAAGTGTTAAAGGACGGCTATAAACCGTTATAATAGTCTTCCGCCATCTTGCGGAGGGTACGCTGCAATGGGCCGTACCTGATTGACGCCCGGTAAGGAGATAAAAGTGATCAAGATTGCCCCATCGATACTGTCTGCTGATTTTATGAAACTCGGCGTTGAGATAAAGGCCGCTGAGGCCGCTGGAGCGGACATGCTCCATCTGGATGTGATGGACGGGCACTTTGTCCCCAATCTCACCATCGGTCCCTTCATCGTGGAGGCCATACGGAAGATAACGGCCCTGCCCCTCGATGTGCACCTCATGATCGATGAGCCTGACAGGTACCTGGGGGACTTCATCTCCGCGGGCGCCGATTATCTCACCGTGCACCAGGAGGTCTGTCTCCACCTGCACAGGACGGTCCAATGCATCAGGGAGAAGGGGGCCAAAGCCGGTGTATCGCTTAATCCCGCAACACCCCTTCAACTGCTCGACTGTATCCTGAGTGATCTGGATATGGTGGTGCTCATGTCGGTCAACCCGGGATTTGGGGGGCAGAAATTTATCCCTGCCGTCCTTGACAAGGTGCGGTTACTGAGCGCGGCCGTTAATGCCCGGGGGCTTTCAGTGCTAATCGAGGTGGACGGCGGGGTAAAGCCGGACAATGCCCATGCCGTGGCATCGGCCGGCGCGGATGTTCTTGTCATGGGTTCAGCCTTTTTCCATACGGATGACTATGCTGCGTTGATGAAAAAACTCAGGGCGGAACTCCGGGACGTAAAGACAGGTAGGGAGAAATGAAGGACGGGATTTTTACGCTGATAAAAGAAGCTGAAAAGTTGCGCGAGGCGGCGCGTTACGCGGAGGCCCTGAATATTTTCAAAAAGGCGCTGGCCTTGAGCAGGAAGAATGGAGACCTGGACGGGCTCCTCGATGCCACCCTGGCCATAGCGGATATAAGCAGGATGACGGGGGACTTCGACAAGGCTGTCGAGAATTACAGCGAAGCCCTCGAAGCGTGCGAGGCCATCGGCAACAGGCTGACCGCCGCGGACTGCATGGTGGGCATGGGCTTGTCCCTGCGCGCGATGGGCATGTGGAAGGAGGCCCTGCGTTTTATCGCCACGGCGAAGAAGACCTACCAGAAAGCGGGGGACAAGAAGGGGACGGCTTTTTCATTGTGGGCGGAGGCAGGCGCCCTGAGAGTGGCGGGTGACATAGGGAAAGCCATAGAGAAGTTCAAGGACGCCATGGACCTTTTCTCCTCCCTGCAGTTTGCGCCGGGCATTGCGTACGCCCTGTGCGGGCTCGGCGGCGCTCACCGGATAGCGGGCAAGTTCGGGGAATCCATGACTTATTATGTGCAGGCCAACGGGATCTTCAGCGACGAGAAGGACGCCTTCGGAAAAGCCTACTCCCACTGCGGCATCGGCAACGCTTTCCGTATGATGGGCAAGTACGCGGATGCCATGAAGCATTTCAAAAAAGCGGAGACCCTTTATGAGAAGATCGGCGACCGGGTCAGCTATTCTTATACCCTGTGGAGCATTGCCAATGTATTCAAAATGAAGGGGGACTTTGCGACCGCGCGGCTCCATCTCGGGAAAGCGGTGAAAAACTTCCGGTCCACAAAAGACCCGAGGGGGCTCATCTACTGTGATATGACGCTGGGTGAAATGGAGTTCATGGAAGGCAGGAAACGCGCCGCTGAAAAGAGGCTCCTCACGGCCTTCGACAGTGCGCAAAAGCACGAATTCAAACTCGAGAGGTCCCATGCGCATTCCCTTCTGGCCCTTGTGCGCGGCGAAAATGCGGCGTCCAGGTGCATGAAGTCGGACTACAAAAGAATTGGAGTGGACGCCTATTTCAGCGCCATCCCCGTTGCCATGCCATGAGGGTTGTCAGCATCCCTAACATTATCACCCTTGTCCGGATCATCATCATACCCGTTTTTGTGACCGCGCTGGTGTACCGGCTCTACCATTATGCACTCGGCCTGTTCATCGCCGCTGCGGTGACTGATACGCTCGACGGCCTGCTGGCGCGTCTCACCAACCAGAAAACGGCGCTGGGCGCCTTCCTGGACCCGTTGGCCGATAAATTCCTGCTGGTGACCTCTTTCATCCTCTTTGCCATGAAAGACTGGATACCCACCTGGCTCTCCATTACCGTTATCAGCCGCGATCTTATTGTGACCCTGGGCTGGCTGCTGCTTTACCTGGTTTACAACATCACACGGGTTGAGCCCACCATTATCGGCAAGGCTGCCGTTGCCGCGCAGCTTCTGCTCATAGCCTATACTCTTGTGGCCATCAATTATGCCGGTATGCCGCTGCCTGGCAACGGGGTATCTTTGCTTGTGGCTTTTCTGACCATCGTGTCGGGATTGCAGTATGTGTACAGGGGGCTGAGAAGTGCCGGCGAAAAATAGCGGTGGTATTGAAATAGAAACAATAGAGGAGGGGGGCCTTGCCGGGAAAGCCGGGCTGCTGCCCGGGGACAGGCTCGTTGCGGTAAACGGCAGGAGAATACGTGATGCCGTGGACCTGATGTTCCAGGGCGGCGAGCGTGAGATGAAGTTCCTCGTCAACAGGGGCGGCGAGGGGAAGACCTTCCGCACGGCAGGCGGGGAGAGTGACGGGACGGGTATTGTCCTGAAACCCTTTAAAGTAAAGACCTGCGTCAATAATTGTATCTTCTGTTTTGTGTCGCAGCTTCCGAAGGGAATGCGGAAAACTCTGTACCTCAAGGACGACGACTACAGGATGTCCTTTCTCTTCGGCAGCTATATTACCATGACAAACCTCTCCGATGCCGACAGAAAGAGGATCGTGGAGCAGAGGCTCAGTCCCCTGTATATCTCGGTCCATGCCAGCGACAAAACCGTCAGGAACAGAATGATCGGCAACCAGAAGGCCCGGGACATCATGAAGGAGATAAAATTCCTTGCCGGCAAGCATATCAGAATGCATACGCAGATCGTCATGTGTCCCGGTGTCAATGACGGCAAGGTCCTCGAAAAGACCATTACGGACCTCTACCGGTTTTTCCCCTATGTGCTTTCCATCGCGGTAGTGCCGGTCGGACTGACCGCCCACAGTAAAAAGCCGGCGCCCCCCCTGCAGAAGGAAGACGCCATGCGGGCGCTTGATATCATACACCGGTTGCAGTCCCGCTTCAGAAGAAAGCATGGCGAAAGTATTGTCTACGGCGCCGATGAATTATACATAAAAGCGGAAAGTGACTTTCCCCCGGTTGTGGAATATGGAGAGTTCCCCCAGATAGAGAACGGTGTGGGCATGGTGGCCCGGTTCCTCCACCAGGCGAAGAGGATACGGTTACCGCAGGCCCCGGATGAAGGGAAAAGAAAACGCTTCGTTACGTTCACCGGCATGTCCTTTTACCCGTATCTCGCTAAGTTTGTGGACAAGATACGAAAAAGCGGTATTGACATTGAAGCTCTGCCGGTGGAAAATACCTTCTTCGGCGCGAGTGTCACCGTGGCAGGGCTCCTGACCGGCAGAGACGTTATCAAAACACTCTCCGGGGCACTGAAGAGGGAGGACATACTGCTTGTCCCCGACGTGGCGCTCAGAGGAGGGGAAGAGGTTTTTCTCGATGATGTCTCGGTGCAGGACCTGGGAGAGGTCCTTGGGGTGAATGTAGTAGTGGTCCCCTCCACTCCCCGTGGAGTGGCGGATGCCGTCATAAATGAGAAGTGAAAGTGCTGTTTGCTGTCCCGGAATTAATTAATTTAAAAGGGGAGACATCATGAAACATTCTTTGCTGAAGGGTTTCCTTGCGGTCATCTGTGTCATTCTGACCGTGGCGGTGCTTTATGCCTCCGATTCCGCTGAAAAAGGCAAAAATGTGCCTGTGGCCCGGTACTGGATGAGTGTCGCCACCCAGAAGATGAGTATTCCAGGCATGCCCGAGGATATGCCGGGAATGGGGGGGATGTTCGGCAAGCTGGGCGGCGCAACCCGCAGCCTCCAGTTGCAGGTGAATTCGTCCAAACCGGCTCCCGCGGAGCCGGCGGCCACCCATGACATACCGCCGGGGCAGAACATGGGGGATACCCTTCCCCTGCTCACTCCTCCTCCCGTAAAGGAGCGCAGGGGGGAACCTGTGGAAAGGGAGATGCCCGAGCATTTTGAAAAGCCTAAGGCGCGTATGCTCATGTACTGGGGTTGTGACGAAAAGGTGCGCGAGGGCCAGCCGCGTGTTATCGATACCGAAAAAATGGGTCCGCTGGAATTCGGCAAAGCGCTGTCCGGGCGCAGCGGCTCCCAGCAGTATCTACCGTCGCCCCGTTCCGGTCAGGTTTATGCGGAATGGCCCAATGACAGGAAAAGGGTCGATGTTCCGAAAGACGCTTCCCTGAAGGGAGACCATTTAGTCCACGGCAATTATCTTCCCGATATACGCTTTACTCTCGGCGAACAGCAGGATTTCATGGCCCCCGTGGAATTCACGTCGGTTACGGGGAAGCGCGCCGGAAGCCTCCGGTTCCAGTGGCGTGCAATACCCACTTCAATAGGGTACTTTGTCATGGCCATTGCGCACAGTGAAAAGACCGGCGAGACCATTATCTGGTCTTCCAGCGAAGTGGCGGAACCCGGCTACGGTCTTATGGACTATCTGCCGGGCAGTGATGTGCGCCACTTTATCAAGGAAAAGGTGGTAATGCCGCCCCAGACGACGAGTTGCAGTATACCCGCAGGGATTTTTAAGGACGCTGAAGGCGCTTCACTGCAATTCATCGCTTACGGCGAGGATTTGAGTATCGTATACCCGCCCAAGCCAAAGGACCCCGTGAAGCCGTGGAACCCCGTGTGGTCGGCGCATGTGCGGTTGAAGTCCACCGGGATGCTGCCGCTTGTTGATACGGAGCAGGAAAAACATGGCCGCCCCAAAACCAAAGGGCGTGATTATTCTTCAAGGGAAACCGGGCGGGAGTATACAGCTCAAAAGGCAGGACGCGATTATTCATCGGGGACAGGGGCTGAAACGCAGGAGAAGGGAAAGCTGGGCGCTCCCCTTAAAATCCTAAAGGGCCTGTTCGGATTCTGAGGGGGAGAGTGGGAATGACTATAAGCGGGAAAACAGGTGTGATGGGACTCTTCGGGTATCCCGTGGAGCATAGCCTCTCTCCGGCCATGCATAATGCTTCCTTTGCGCATCTGAACATTGACTGCTGCTATGTGACCTTTTTAGTGCGGCCCGACAGGCTGCACGATGCGGTGAAGAGCATTGCGGCGTTGGGCCTGCGGGGCGTCAATGTAACTGTCCCTCACAAGGAGAACGTCATCCCTTTTCTTGACGAAGTCAGCGAAGAGGCCTCCTTCATCGGCGCGGTCAATACCATCAAAAACGATGACGGCAGGCTTACGGGGTCCAACACCGACGGAAGGGGCTTCATGCAGTCCCTGGCGGACAAGGGGATTGACGTGCGCGGCAAGAGGGTCCTGATAGTGGGCTCCGGCGGCGCGGCCCGGGCAGTGGGCTATTATCTTTGCAGGGAGGCAGCGGCCGTCCATCTTTTTGATCTGGATTCCGTAAAGGCCGAAGCGCTGCGACAGCATCTGAACAGCCTGAAGGGCAATGCCCTGGGCGTGGACGCCGGAGAGCTGAGCAGCAGGGATTTTTTCAGGACTCTGGACATTATCATCAATGCAACACCCCTCGGACTGAAACCCGGCGATCCCCCGCCGATGGACACCTCACTTATTTCAGGGCAACACACGGTATGCGATCTCATTTATAAAGAGACACCTCTTCTGCGCGAAGCCGCTAAAATCGGCTGTACGACCATGGACGGTTCAGGCATGCTCCTGTGGCAGGGCGCCTTTGCTTTTGAGATATGGACCGGCATCATGCCGCCTGTGGATATAATGAGGAGGGCGCTCACTGAAGGACGGTGAACGGGGAGTCCGCCCCTTCTCCCGGGTCTGCTGTAAAGGGTTGCTGGGTACAAACTGGCATGGTTATTGCCTTTACAAGAGTTGTCTACTGTGTTAATATTTTATATGAAAAAGATGTTGTTCCTGCTCGCTTTCCTCGTTTTTTTCAGCGTGCTGGCCATTTACTCATACCGGGAGGGAGATATGAAGGCCGGGGTGCGTCTCGGCGAGACTTCCTCCATGGAGGACATCGCTATCAGCCAGAAAAAGGAGGGGGAGCTGAAGTGGACCCTGCGGTCGAAGACCGCTGTTTTTGTAACCGATAACGATGTGAAGCTTGACGGCCTGACGATACAGTTCCCCGAGGACGGCCTAACCCTCACCGCCAAAGGGGGGCGGTACGATATAGATAAGAGGAACCTTACGATTGAGGGGAATATCAAAGCGTCCACCGAGGACTATGATATCCTGGCCACTACCCTGTTCTGGGATGCTTCGAAAAACGAACTTTTATCGGACAAGAAAGTGCAGATTGTGGGGAAGAGTTTTTTCGTGGAGGGAGATAATCTCGTTGCCACGACCGATACGGCGAAACTAACCAATAACGTGAAGGCGGTTTTTAATGGGAAATAATAACCAGAAAGGAATATACGGACCTTTTCCGGGCGCATTGTTTTGCGTATGTTTTTTGCTGACGGCTGTTTGCTGTTTGCTGAGCGCTTCTTTTTCCTTCGCTGAAGAGAAGAAGGCCGCGGCAAAGGCGCCCTCTGCCATTACCTCGCAGAAAAACGCCCCCGGAGTAAAGGCGCCGACTGTGATTACCGCACAGATACTGACAGCGGACAACAAGGCAAAGACCGCGCTGTTCGAGGGCGCCGTGGTGGCGAAAAAAGGTGAAATGACCCTGTATGCCGATAAGATGCTGGTCTTCTACGGCGACGAAAACGGCGACGACAGCAGCAATATAAAAAAGATAGATGCGGAGGGCAATGTGAAGCTCTTAAAGGGAGAGCGGGTTGTCACCGCGAAGTACGCCACTTATTTTGCGGAACCGGAAGAGCACACCATTTTTACAGGGGAACCGAGGGCAACGGAAGGCGACAATGTGGTGACCGGCACGAAAATGATTTATTTTATGAGTGATGACCGCTCTATTGTGGAAAACAGCAAGGTCTTTCTGGCCAACAAGGAGAAACAGCCCCAGGCCAAAGGCCCGAAATAATAAAGGCGCCGGCACAGCTCATGATAATGACATGAACCATACTCTTGAAATAAGAGGGCTTTGTAAAGCCTACGGGAAACGCGAGGTGGTGAAGGACATCAACCTCTCCCTGAAGACCGGAGAAATTGTCGGGCTTCTGGGGCCCAACGGTGCCGGGAAGACTACAACTTTTTACATGGTTGTTGGTATGATACGTCCTGAAAGGGGAGATATTTTGCTTGATGGCGATGACATCAGGGACCTCCCTATGTACCAGAGGGCAAAAAAAGGGATGGGCTACCTGCCGCAGGAGCCCTCCATATTCAGGAAGCTTACCGTGAAGGAGAACCTCCTGGCGGTCCTCGAGATCCGTGAAGCCGGGGGTAGGGGAATGCCGAAATCTTACCTGGAGGACGAAGTGAATACGCTCCTGGAGGAATTCAATCTCGGGGAATTCGCGGACAGGGACGGGTACCGTCTTTCCGGCGGCGAGAGGAGGAGGGCCGAAATAGCGCGGGCCATTGCTCTGAAACCCACCTTCATGCTCTTTGATGAGCCTTTCGCCGGTATCGATCCGCTCGCTATTATTGAATTGAAGAAAATGATGATCTACCTGAAATCCAAGGGACTGGGCATTCTTATAACGGACCACAACGTCAGGGAAACACTGTCCATTACCGATAGGGCCTACATAATAAATAACGGTTCCATTCTGGCCGAAGGCGTTCCCGATGACCTGATAGCCAATACGTTGGTCAAAGAGGCCTATCTAGGCGAGGAGTTCAGGTTATAATGGCCCTGGAGAACAGATTAGATTTAAGACTCTCTCAGAAACTTATCCTTACTCCGCAACTTCAACAGGCCATAAAACTCCTGCAGATGCCCCAGATGGAGCTTGCCCAGGTGCTGAACCAGGAGATTACTGAAAACCCCTTTTTAGAGGAATCTTTTGAAGAACCCGATATGGAGGCCCCCGAGGAGGATACGGCGGCCCCGACGCTGTCCGAGGGGGCTGAGATATCCTTTGAGAACCTCGCCAGCTTCAGTGTAGACGATTACTTCGACTCGAGGAGCAATGACGGGAGGGACCTGGGATATTTTTCTCCCGGCGTCGAGGAGCAGCCGTCCTACGAACTCTTCTATTCAAAACGCCCTGACCTGTACGACCATCTCCTTTGGCAGCTTAGGCTCTGCAGCGCGGACGACACCATCCGGGTGGTGGCCGAAGCGGTCATCGGCAATATCGATGATGACGCCTACCTCAGGGTCACGGACGAGGAACTGGCTGTCGCCAGCGGGTCCGATGTTGAAACGGTGAAGGCCGCCGTCGCTCTTGTCCAGAGCTTCGATCCTCCCGGAACAAGCGCGAGGGACCTCAAGGAATGCCTGCTGCTTCAGCTTGCCGCTTTAAACCTGGGCGGGACGCTTGTGGAAAAGATCGTAAGCGGCAACATGGACGACCTCCAGAAAAAGAAATATAACAGTATAGCGCGGCAGTACAACGCCCCTCTCGAAGAGGTAATGGTGGCGGTCAAGGTAGTCGAAGGCCTTGAGCCCCGGCCCGGCAGGAGTTTCTCAAGTACGGAGACGAATTATATCGTGCCCGATGTCTTTATCAGCAGGACCGAGGAGGGCTACCAGATAATCCTCAATGAGGACGGGATGCCGAAGCTGAGCCTGAACAACAGCTACCGCAAACTGCTCCTGAAAAAAGAGAGTCTCAACCGGGATGAAAGGGAGTTTCTGAAGGACAAACTGAAGCGCGCCATCGAACTCATAAAGAGCCTGGACCAGAGGAATAAGACCATCTACCGGGTTTCGGAGAGCATCCTCAGGTTCCAGCAGGATTTTTTCGACCGCGGCGTGAACTATCTGAAACCGCTGAACCTCAAGGACGTGGCCGGCGATATCTCCATGCACGAAAGCACCATCAGCAGGGTGACCTCGAACAAGTTCCTCGCCTGTGATCACGGCGTCTTCAGTTTCCGCCATTTCTTCAGCAGCGCCATCCAGTCGGACAGCGGCGATATATCGTCCACGCTGGTGAAGGACCATATCCGCAAGATCATAGCCGGGGAAGACCCCAAACGGCCCCTGAGCGACCAGTTGGTTGCCGACAGGCTGAAAGGGCAGAATATAACTATCGCCAGGAGGACGGTGGCGAAATACCGGGAGGAACTGAAGATCCCTCCCCAGAACCAGAGAAAGAAATACGAATGACCGAGACCACACACAAAAGAACGGGAGGACAAGTATGAATGTGATCGTTAATGGCCGGCACCTGGAGATAACACCCGCGTTGAGGAGTTATTCCGAGGAAAAGATCGGGAAGTTCGAGAAGTACATCGCAAATATTACCGAAGCCCTGGTAACACTGAGCGTGGAGAAATACCGCCACAAGGCGGAGGTGCTTCTGAAGGTCAACGGGGTACTGATACAGGCTGAGAGTACGACCGGAGAGGTCTACTCGGCCATTGACCAGGTGGTGGAAAAACTCGAAACCCAGGTGAAGAAATACAAAGAGAAACACCACGATTACCGGAAGGGTGAAAAGAAGTCTGCCGATATCCAGACTGAAGGGACCGAGGAGAAGGGCCGGATCATCAAGCACAAAAGGTTCGATATGAAGCCCATGAGTTCCGAGGAGGCAGTCAACCAGATGGAACTCCTTGATAAGGACTTTTTCATATACGCCAATGAGACCAGTGGCGGCATTAATGTGGTTTACCGCCGCAATGACGGCAATTACGGGTTGATCGAGCCTGCAAAATAATCTTAATGCTGTACTGGAAGACTTTGCACGGATGGAAAAAGAGCGGATAAAAGTTGTGGTGGTAAGCGGGCTCTCGGGCGCGGGGAAGACGGTGGCGCTGAGGGCCCTTGAGGATATGGGCTATTTCTGCATCGATAACCTGCCCGTTACCCTTATCGAACCCTTCCTTTCCACGGTGATGGCCGGGGGCTCCGTCCCGGGGATCGCTATAGGTGTTGATATAAGGGAGAAGCGGTTCCTCGCCGACGTCTACAGCATCCTGTCATTGCTGAAAGGCAGGTACCTTATCGAGATCCTTTTCCTCGAAGCGGAAAAGGATGTCATGGTGCGGCGGTACAAGGAGACGAGGCGGCCCCATCCCATGCAGTCCCTGGGCAGCGGCATCGATATGGAGGCTGCCATAGAGGAGGAGCGCAAATATCTTTCGGCCATACGGGACGCTGCCGACAGGATAATCGATACCTCGAACTATTCCCCTCATCAACTGCGGCGCTTCATTATTGCAGCCTACGGGCAGACCGGACAGGACCACGGCCTTGCCGTCTCCCTTGTCTCCTTTGGCTTTAAGTTCGGCGTGCCCCAGGAAATAGACCTTCTCCTGGATGTGAGGTTCCTGCCTAACCCGTACTTCATACCCGAGTTGAGACCGCTGAAGGGCACGGACACGGAGGTGTCAAAGTTTGTAATGAAAAGCGGCGAGACGGTGGAATTCCTGGCCCGCGCCACAGCGCTCCTGGATTTCCTTCTGCCGCACTATGTGAAGGAGGGGCGCTCCTACCTTGTTATCGGCATAGGCTGCACCGGTGGACGCCACCGGTCTCCCGCTATAGTTGAGGCGCTTGCCGGGCATATCAGGGAAACACAGCATATGGAGACCACCGTAATCCACCGGGATATGGAGTAAAGGTTTCCGCTATTGCCTGGGTACTTTTACCTCGAAGAGTTTGTAAAGGCGGTTCAGTTTAATATTCTTATGAGGACCGCAGGATGACAGTGCTGATTTCCTCCAGCAATTCCTCAAAAGTGGGCGTAGAAGACGCGACTACAACATTCTTGAGGTGTTTATGATGAGGGAAGGTTGAGATTTCTTTATGGTGTGGGGCATTGTCATACCTGAAAACAAGCTTCCTGGAAGTATCCATATACTGGTAACGATATTTGCCAAAAACAAGCCGTCTGTTTTTCTCTGTTACGAATAGGGAGAATTGAAGGAATGAGAGGTCTACGAAGGTCAGTCTGCCGGTTACATACGCCTCTTTTTTTGACGGGCCAAAGAATTTCTGTATGCTTGAGGTGACTACGATGCGGGAGGTTGAGACGGCTTCTTCGATTTTCTCGATGAGAGAAGCGATCATTTAATGAAAGCGTGGAGAGCGTGTTGGGTTTTGGTCCAGCTTATAAGAAGGGCATGAAAGGCGTACCAGTCAAAGAAATCCTGGTCGTCACCGAGGACGCCGGCTTCAAACTTTTTGAGGAAGGTCTTTGTGTCAATCTTATATTTTTTCTCAAACCGTTTAATTTGCTTTATGTAAAATGTTGTTGCCTTCGAAGAGAGCGTAAATTCTCTTTCAAGGGAGTCTTTAATTTCAGCCGTGACGGTCATGAGCAATTACCTCCTTTTGTTAAAGATAGCACAGGGAAGGCAGGTGAATCAATGAATTCAAAAGAAATTGCAGGGTTAAGGCCTGATTCGCAACCCTCTCCCACTATCAATATCTAATCCATGCACACATTTTTCCTGGTGAAAATTCCCTTGATACCGCATATTATCATCATGTAATCTAAGAGGCATCCATAGCATAAGCTGTAATCAGGGGGTTAACGATGAATAAGAAGGCATTTCTGTTGGTGATTGTATGTCTGATGCTTTTCATCACCGCCTGTCAAGATAAAGCCAAAGACACGGAAAGAAAAATTACGGTGGTTCCCAAGTCGTCAGTCTCTGGAAAAAAAATAGCGCTGGTGATAGGCAACAGCGACTATAAATCAGGCCCCCTAAAGAACCCCATCAACGATGCTAAACTTATGGCCCACACTCTTAGAGGCCTTGGCTTTGAAGTCCATGAAATGACAAACCTCAGCTATAAAGATATGAATAGTGGAATAGACGAATTTGGCGATAGTATACAGAGAGGCGCAATAGCTTTATTTTATTATGCTGGGCATGGCGTACAGTCGGCTGGAAGCAATTATCTCATACCTATTGACGCTGATATAAAGAGTGAGCCTGAGATTAAATACAAGACTATAAATGCTGGCTATGTCCTTGCGAAGATGGAAAATTCAAAGAACCCTGTGAACATAGTAATCCTCGATGCCTGCAGGGACAATCCCTTTGCCCGCAGTTTCAGGTCTTCAAGCAGGGGACTGGCTAAGATGGATGCACCTACTGGCACATTTATAGCTTATGCTACCAAAGATGGCATGACTGCGAGCGATGGCTCTGGCAAGAATGGTTTATATACGGAAGAACTGGTAAAGCAAATGACCGTTCCTAACCAAAAAATAGAAGACGTATTTAAAAAAGTACGAACAGAGGTAAAGAATAAGAGCAACGGCACTCAGATACCCACAGAATACACAATGCTTGAGAATGATTTTTATTTTGCTGGAGGCAGTCGGGAAGAAAGTTCGCAAACAGCCGAGACTCATACATCCGTGACACAATCTGTTTCAACGCAAAGTGGCGAAGAGTCGAAGAAGTTGCAGGTAGAAAGGGAGAGACTGAGAAAAGAGAGGGAAGAGTTTGAGCAGGCAAAGGCGCTAACGAAAGAGAAAAAACGCCTTGAGGAAGAGCGTCAGAAGCTTGAGAAAGAGAAGCAGAAAATCGCCATGGCACCGAGGCCGAAAGCGGAAAAGAACGGAAAAGGTCAGACAGGTGAAAGGTTCAGCCTGAAAGGGGGCGTTATTAATGACTCCCAACTCGGTCTTCAATGGGCGCCTGATAACGGGCAGCCCATGAACCACTATGAAGCAGAGAAGTATGCCCGGAATTTAAGCCTTGCCGGAGGCGGCTGGCGGTTGCCTACAAGGGCGGAATTAAAGAGCTTATATGATACATCCAAGCCAGGTAATGCGGACCCTATTTTTAAACTTGATAGAGATTGGGTCTGGACTTCGGAATTAGAGGGTTCGTCCAGCGCGTGGTACTTCAACTTCGGCAGTGGCGTCGAGGACAACAAGTACCGCGGCAACTCCAGCACCTACGCTCGCGTTCTGGCGGTGCGGTCCCGACGTTTGTGGTTAGAGGAAACAAGGCCGCATTGAAGGCGGTACGTAATTTAGGTAAGAATAACTGGCTGGTGGTAGTGTACAGAGAGACGTCCGAAATGGACGGATTTGTAATAACAGCGTATTTTCTTGATAAAAAACCGAAGGGTGAAATGATATGGCCAAAACATTGACAAGCGGACATTTGGTTAAAAATTGTCTCGGGCTCGCCTCGGACATAGTGAAGCTGCCTCTTGAACACCTGTGGGCTGATTATGACAGGGATGCGGATGTCCTGTACCTGAGTTTCAGAAGGCCTCAAAGGGCCACAAAGACGATAGAGACCGACGATGATATCCTCATCAGGAAAGACGGCAATAAGATTGTCGGATTGACCATTCTTAACGCAAGCATGCGCTGACACCTTTCATAATTAAACGGTTCTCAAAAAATGACCTGCTATAATTTAGAGTTTAGCACTTAGGATTTGCCTTTATGATCTATCTTGACCATAATGCCACCACACCCCTCGATGCAGAAGTGCGCGATGCAATGATCCTCAGCCTGCATGTCTTCGGCAACCCGTCGAGCGGCCACAGCATTGGAGCTGAGGCTAAAGCGCTTGTGGATAACGCCCGCCAGCAGGCAGCGCGCCTGATACGCTGTGCCCCGGAAGAGATTGTCTTTACCTCCGGCGGCACCGAAGCAGACAATCTCGCTATCATCGGCACTGCTTTGAGACATAGCGGCGGCCATATCATTACCTCCGCCATCGAGCATCCCGCTGTGCTGAATCCTGTTTTATGGCTGCTTCACAGAGGCTATGAGGTCACCGTGCTGCCGGTGGACCCCTCAGGGATGGTCTCGCCCGACGATGTAGGTAAGGCTGTCAGAAAAGATACCATTCTCATAACAGTCATGCATTCCAACAATGAGACGGGTGTTCTTCAGCCGGTAGGGGAGATCGGCAAAATTGCGAGGGAGCACGGCATCCCCTTTCACACGGATGCCGCTCAGAGCGCCGGTAAAATTGCTGTGGATGTAAATGATCTGAGGGTGGACATGCTTACCCTTGTGCCCCACAAGTTTTACGGGCCGAAGGGTATAGGTGCGCTCTATGTCAGAAGCGGCCTGCCCCTTACGCCGGTGCTTTTCGGCGCCGGTCAGGAGAGAGGGTTGCGGCCTGGCACGGAAAACATCACCGGCATTGCAGGGCTTGGTAAGGCCTGCGAAACGGCAGCCTATCATATGACAGCGAGGTTTGAGCATACGCGTTTTCTGAGGGACATGCTCCATTCCCTGCTGGGCGCGAGCCTGGACATTCGTCTCAACGGGCACGAGACATTGCGTCTTCCCAATACGCTGAATATCTCGCTGCAGGGGGCGCGGGCCGCTGACATCGTTTCACAACTGCAAGATGAGGTTGCCTTTTCAGCAGGCTCCGCCTGTCATGCGGGTGTCACGACGCCGTCAGCCGTACTAAAGAGCATGGGGCTTTCCGACGAAGATGCTCTCTCCGCCGTCAGGCTGAGCACCGGAAAGGACAATACCGCGGAGGAAATCAAATCTGCGGCGGAAGCGATAATCAGGTGTGTAAAACGCTGAAGTAATTGGTAGCAAAAGCCTGAAGTGTCTGCCTGCTGTGCGTAATAAAAACCCTATCGTAATATTAGTTGGAATTATGGGAATATTGCTTTTTATTTCATATAATTTTAATATAATTCCCTATAAGATTTTATAATGTCCAATTTCTTGACAAAGACGTATATGCGTGTGGTAATGTTGTTTTCAACGCCCGTAAAACAATGACCTTAAATAAAAGAAGGTGACCGTATGTTAGAATTCAATCACTGGTTTTTTGTGCTCCTCGCAAATTTTCTTGTCCTTCTGTTTATTCTGAACGCAATTCTCTTCAAACCTTTCCTCAAGCTGGTCAAAGAGCGGGAACGCGCCACAAAGGGCGCCCTTGACGAGGCGAACGAGATGACGGTCAGGAAGGATGATGCCGCGGCAAAGATGACCGCAGAGCTCATTTCTTCAAAGAACAAGGCCAAAGCTGTCCACGACTCGCTGAGGGAGGAAGGCATGACCGCCCAGAAGGACTCCCTGTCAAAAGCGGAAAGCCAGGCGGTGGAGATGATTGGCAAGGCGCGTAAGGAATTGCAGACTGAAGCGGACAGGGCGAGAGCTTCGCTGAGGTCCGAAATCGACAGGTTCTCCGAAGAGATAGTAAGAAAGCTGGTGAAGGCATGAAGATAAAAAGAATTTCAAAAGGACTCCTGAAAGCTGCGCTCATGCACGCCGGTTTCATGGTCCTTTCAGCGGGCATGGCTTTAGCAGCGGAGGAGGGCGGCGAGCATAGCGGCTCCCCTATGGACTGGGTCTGGAAATTCCTCAACTTCGGCATCCTTGTTTTTATCCTTGTGAAATTCCTTAACAAGCCCCTCAAAGATTATTTCCGCGACAGGAAGGCGCTTATTGAGCAGAGTATCAAAGAGGCGCAGGAAGCAAAAGAGCTGGCGCAGAAGGCCCTCGCGGAAATAGAAGAAAGGCTCAGGCTCAAGGACCGGGAGATCGAGAGCATCATCGCGTCGGCGCGGACCTCGGGAGAAAGGGAAAAGCTCCGCCTGGTGGAAGAGGGGGAGAAACTCAGGGTAAAGATACTGGAACAGGCGAAGAGCAATATAGAATACGAGATGAAGCGCGCCAAGGACGCTATCAGGGCCGAGGCGGTGGATGCGGCCCTGCAACTGGCCGAGGAAAAGATAAAGGCGAAAATTACGGGCGACGAGCAGGACAAACTCCTGCAGGAATCTCTCAGATTACTCGAGGCTAAAAATTGAAAAAGGTAAAGGGTGTAAAAAAATACGCAAAGCAGTTCCTGAACGCCGTTGCTCTGGATGAGGCGCCGCGTGGTATCGAACAGTTGAACGCTGTTGCCGCCCTGATGGACAAGGACAGGAACGTCAGGGACCTCCTGGTCAGTCCCGCTTTCACCTGCGAAGAGGGCGGCAAGGTGATCACTTACCTGAGCGGCAAGCTCAATATGTCCGAGACGGCCGCAAAGTACCTCCAGTATCTCTACTCTTCAGGCGCCATCAGCGGTCTGCCCGCTATCATCGCTGCTATCGGCGCCCAGTACCGTGAACTGAAGAAGAGGTCGAAGGTCTTAGTCACCAGCCCGGGTTCCATAGCCCCGGCCTACGAGAAGCAACTGGCGGCAGCCCTCAGGCGGATGACGGGCAGGGATGTGGACCTTGAGTATGCCATTGATCCGACCCTCCTGGGCGGCATAAAGATCCAGGTTGGCAGCACCATGTACGACAGCAGCATAAAAGGCCAGTTGGGGCTTTTGAAAGATAAGCTTATAAAGGGGTGAGAGAATGGAAATCAAAGTAGATGAGATAAGTGAGTATCTTAAAAAGCAGATAACGGATTTTGAAAAGAGGGTCGATGTCAGCGAGGTAGGCATAGTCACCAGTGTTGGTGACGGAATCGCCAGGATTTACGGCCTCGACAACTGCATGTCGTCCGAGCTCCTTGAATTCCCCAATAACGTCTTCGGCATGGCCCTCAACCTTGAGGAAGACACGGTAGGGGCCGTTCTTTTCGATGAGGATACGTTTATCAAGCAGGGCGATACTGTGAAAAGGACAGGCAGGATCATGTCCGTCCCGGCTGGCCCGGAAATGATCGGCAGGGTTGTCAACGCTATCGGACAGCCCATCGACGGCAAGGGGCCTATCAATGCTAAAACGAGCAGGATCGTGGACGTTGTCGCCCCGGGTATCGTTGACAGGCAGCCGGTCCGGGAGCCCCTCCAGACCGGAATCAAGGCCATCGATGCCATGATCCCCGTCGGCAGGGGCCAGAGAGAACTTATCATCGGCGACCGCCAGACCGGAAAGACCGCCATTGCCCTGGATGCCATAATCAACCAGAAGGGCGGCGATGTTATCTGCATCTATGTTGCGGTGGGCCAGAAGAGGGCCAGCGTTGCCCGCGTAATGAAGACCCTCGAAGAGCACGGCGCCATGGAGCATACCATCATCGTTTCCGCAACGGCCAGTGAGCCCGCGCCTCTGCAGTACATCGCCCCCTACACCGGATGCGCTCTCGGCGAATATTTCAGGGACAACGGAAAGCATGCGCTGATAATATATGATGATCTGAGCAAACAGTCCACCGCGTACCGGCAGCTTTCGCTCATACTCAGGCGTCCTCCCGGACGTGAAGCATTCCCGGGCGACGTTTTTTATCTCCACTCGAGACTCCTCGAAAGGGCGTCAAAACTGAGCGACGAACTCGGGGGCGGCTCCCTTACCGCGCTGCCCATTATCGAAACCCAGGCAGGCGACGTGTCCGCGTACATTCCCACAAACGTCATATCCATTACCGATGGTCAGATATACCTTGAGCCCGACCTCTTCTACGCAGGCGTGCGTCCTGCCGTTAACGTCGGCCTCTCCGTCAGCCGTGTCGGCAGCGCGGCCCAGACAAAGGCCATGAAGCAGGTGGCAGGGACCCTCAGGCTCGATCTTGCGCAGTTCAGGGAACTGGCTGCATTCGCCCAGTTCGGTTCCGACCTGGACAAATCCACTCTCGCCCAAATCGAGAGAGGAAAGAGAATGGTGGAGATCCTGAAGCAGGACCAGTATGTGCCGCTTCCGCTTGAGGACCAGATCGTGATGCTCTTTGCCGGCTCACAGGGACTTCTCGACGATGTCCCGGTGGAGGCGCTCAAGAAGTTCGAATCCGAGATCATCACTTTCATGAAGGACAGGAAGGCCGAGGTGAGGACCGAGCTGAAAGAGAAAAAGGCCATCGACGACACGCTGAAGGAAAAGCTTACCGCTGCCATTGCGGAGTTCAAGAAAGGCTTTCTAATCTAAGGACCGTAAAGGGGTAGACATGCCTGGATTAAAGGAAATACGCAAGAGGATAGGCTCTGTCAAGAGCACGAAGCAGATTACCAAGGCCATGAAAATGGTCGCTGCGGCCAAGTTCAGGAAGGCGCTGGCCCGGATTGTCGAGTTGAGGCCGTACGCGGAAAAGATGAATGCAGTTCTTACGGGTCTTGCCGGGACGGTGGAGACCGGACACCCGCTTCTTGAAGTGAGGCCGAGACTGAAGGTCGAGGTGGTTGTTCTCACCAGCGACAAGGGCCTGTGCGGCGCGTTCAATACCAACATCATGAAGGCCGCTTTCAAGCTCACCAGGGAGATACGGACAGAGGGGATGGAGGTAAGCGTAAGCTCCATAGGCAAGAAGGGCGGCGATCTTTTCAAAAGAAAAGAAACAGCGTTGCGCAAGTCCTGGACGGGTATTTCGGGCAGGGTCTCTTACTCGAATGCGCAGGAGATCACGCAGAACATTATCGAGAACTACACCGCCGAGACCTTCGATGAAGTGTATCTCGTATATAATGAATTCAAGTCGGCCCTTGTGCAGAAGGTGTCAGTGATGCGCCTTCTTCCGCTTGCTGCCGTAGAAACCGTAAATCAGGCTGCGCAGGAGGAGGCCACCGACTTTCTGTACGAGCCTTCCCAGCAGGATATTTTCGACAAGCTTTTGCCCAAGAACCTCGAGATACAGGTTTTCAGGGCGCTTCTCGAGTCGCAGGCTTCGGAGGAAGCGGCGCGGATGACGTCCATGGAAAATGCGACCAAGGCTGCCGACGACATGATCGAGAGCCTGTCACTGCAGTATAACAAGGCGCGGCAGGCGACCATCACGAAGGAGCTTATGGATATCGTGGGCGGTGTCGAGGCGATGAAGTCTTAACGTGAAACTAGTATGGATTACGAATAACGATGAAAGATAGAGGAGGTTTTCGGCATGAATGAAGGCAAGATTTCCCAGGTAATCGGCGCTGTTGTTGACGTTGAGTTCGAGAAGGAGCTTCCGGCGATCCTCAACGCCTTGAAGATAGAATCTCCGGGCGACCCCGCCAAAGGCATTCCAGCCTTTGATATTACCCTTGAAGTGGCGAGTCATCTCGGCGACAGCAAGGTGAGGACCATTGCCATGCAGACCACCGACGGCGTTGTCAGGGGCATGAAGGTCACTGATACGGGAAAGCCCATAACCATTCCCGTTGGCAAGGGTACTTTAGGCAGGATCATGAACGTGGTCGGAGAGCCTTACGATAAGCTCGGGCCCATAGAGTGCACCGAGAGGCTGCCCATCCACAGGCAGGCCCCGTCTTTTGTCGACCAGGAGCCGGTGTCCCAGGTCTTTGAGACCGGAGTTAAAGTCTTCGACCTCCTTGTCCCCTTTGTGAGAGGCGGAAAGATGGGTATGTTCGGCGGCGCGGGCGTGGGCAAGACAGTTGTCATCATGGAGATGATCCACAACATCGCCCTGAAGCACGGCGGTGTGTCGGTTTTCGCGGGCGTGGGTGAGCGTACCAGGGAAGGAAACGACCTCTATCGTGAAATGAAGGAGTCGGGCGTCGTGAAAAATGTCGCGCTTATTTACGGGCAGATGAACGAGCCTCCGGGGGCGCGTTTGAGGGTCGCCCTTACCGCCCTTACCACTGCTGAATACTTCAGGGACCAGGGCCAGGACGTTCTTATCTTTATCGATAATATTTTCAGGTATACGCTGGCAGGCTCGGAAGTGTCGGCGCTTCTGGGCAGAATGCCTTCCGCAGTCGGATACCAGCCTAATCTCGGCACCGATATGGGCGCTCTCCAGGAAAGAATCTGTACCACGAATAAAGGCGCTATCACATCCATGCAGGCCATTTACGTGCCTGCCGACGACTTGACTGACCCCGCGGTTGCCACGGCCTTTACCCACCTTGACGGGACAGTCGTTCTTTCAAGGCAGATCTCGGAACTTGGTATTTATCCCGCGGTGGACCCCCTGGATTCCACCTCCCGTGCGCTCGACCCCCTGGTCATTGGAGAGGCCCACTACGGCGTGGCCAGGAAAGTGCAGTCCATCCTGCAGCGGTACAAGGAATTGCAGGACATTATAGCGATTCTCGGCATGGAAGAACTCTCAGAGGACGACAAACTCACCGTTTCCAGGGCGAGAAAGATCCAGAGATTCCTGAGCCAGCCTTTCTCTGTCGCAGAAGTGTTTACCGGCAGACCGGGCAAATACGTAAAGCTTGAGGACACAATAAAGGGGTTCAAGGCGATTGCCGATGGCCAGTATGACGACGTTCCGGAGCAGGCCTTCTATATGGTAGGGCCCATCGAAGAGGCTGAAGAGAATGCCAGGAAGCTGGGTTGGACCAGGTAGGGCGTAAAATACAAATGAATCGGGTGGGAGTATGGAAAATATAAAACTTGATATCGTTACCCCTCACGGCCTTGTGCTGAGCGAGGATGTTGACGAGATTACCGCGACGGGAAGTGAAGGCGAATTTGGCGTACTGCCGGGACATGTGCCTTTTATTACGACCCTGAGCATAGGGATGCTTATCATTAGGAAAGAGAGCAAGGTTTCTTATGTCTTCGTGAATTCAGGCTATGCGGAGGTGTCGGCCGGCAAAGTGGTTGTCCTTGCCGACAGCGCCGAAAGGGCGGAGGATATTAATGTGGAGAGGGCCGTTGCCGCCGCAAAGCGTGCTGAAGAGCGTCTTAAACAGGCTGACAAGGTCGATTTCGGACGGGCCACTGCCGCTCTTGAAAGGGCAAGCATACGTACCCAGATAGCGGGGAAGAAGTAACAGGATTTTTTTTCAAATATATCTGTACGGCGCGCCACGGATGATCTTTCAGAAAAGTCTTGAGAGCAGGGCGGGGACCGCTGTCTCCACACGCAATATGCGCTCCCCGAGACTTATGGGCGTAAAGCCGCAGGCCATGAGCTTTTCCACTTCATATGGAATGAATCCCCCTTCAGGACCGATGGCGAGCGTTACCGGTGCGGCAACATTACGCGGGCAGGGGCCGGATGCTGGCGGGTGCGCAACAAGTGGCAGGGTCCCCTGAACGATGGCGGGCAGTTCATCCTCTACAAAGGGTTTGAAGAGTGGGCGCAGCAGCACTTCCGGCAGGATGGTGTCGCGGGCCTGCTCAAGCCCTGCAAAGAGGGCCTCTCTCAAACTTTCTTCAGTAAGGGAGGGACTTTTCCAGAAGCTTTTTTCGACCCGGAAGGCGTTAAGCAGGACAATGTGTTTCACCCCCATCGAAGCTGCCGACAGGAGTACCCTTTTCAGAACCTTGGGTCTCGGCAGCGCTAAAACAAGAGTCACCTGGAGCGCCTCAGGAGGAGGGCTGTCCAATAGCAGTTCCATTTCGACAGACGTATCGGTGAGCGCAACAACGCGGCCGGTGCCCCTGTTGCCTCCCAGCAATCCCACGCAGAGTTCATCTCCAATGGCGGCATGATGGACCTCCTGTATGTGGCTGAAGCGGCGGTCGCGCAGGCAGACCCGCTGCAAGCCGCTGATGAAATCATTATTGAAAAGAAGAATAATGTTCATATTAACAGATCATGGATTTGTAGCGCTCGATGATCATGTCCTGCATCTTTGAGATGAACTGGAAGATCTCCCTCATCATCCTCTTGTCCAGATTGCTCAACGTGTTGGGGTTGACGAAGTTGTCCGGCTCCGAGCCTTCCTCGATCTGGGCGTATTGGTGCTGTATCCTGCGGAACATGATGAACTCGAAGGCCCTGTCAAGTTCTTCAGCATGCTCCATGACAATGGTATGTTTCACCTTGAGCGCTTCTATCCTGTCGATGGTGGCTGTTTCCTTTGCCCCCCGTTCAAGGGCAAAGAGGCGTACCATGTCTACCAGAAGGGCGATGCCTTTTACCTTGAGGTCGAGCTTGTCCTTGTGTTCCCCGCTTTTTTCGACGATGAAGGATTTCAGGAACCCTATGGGCGGCCTGTTCTTGATGATGGTATTGGCAAGGCTGCCGAGGAAGACCTTGTTGCCCTCCATAAGCGAAACGAGGTAATCCCTGAGTTTAGCTGCCAGGCTGAAATCCCCGTGTATCGGCCTGAAATCGAAGAAAATGAGAGAGCGCAGCAGCGCCTCGGCTGTGGGCTCGTTTATCCAGGAGGCGAAATATTTCCGCCAGACCGGCAAGGGCTGGCGCCACTCGGGATTGCTCGCCATGTAGTTGCCGGGACATAAGGGGAACCCGCACTGTACCAGGCTGTCCCGTACAAAAGCTGTGAAGGGAGCGAAGTAGGCCTTCGCGGCATTTTCCTCCATGTCCGAAGCAGGGTCTGCGTAGATAAGGGCATTGTCCTGGTCGGTCTTGAAGGTTTGTTCCTTGCGTCCCTCGCTGCCCAACACGAGCCAGCAGTAGGGGAGCGGCGGCAGGCCGAAGCGGGCTTCGCCTATTTCGAGAATTTTCTTCAGCATTCTGTCGTTGAGTTCGGAGATGATCTTTGCGATGCTCGTCGCTTTTGTGCCTTCCTTGATGAGCAGTGCGATCAGGTGATTAACCTTGGGCGCAACTGCGGCAATGCCTTCAATTGTTTCCTGTCCCTCTATGTCGCGAGCAAGGGTGAGGGGGGATGTGCCCTGGAGCATCATAATGTCGTGGTTGGTGATAATGCCTTTGAGCGTGCCGGCGTCAACCACGAGGAGGTGATGGATGTTATGGCGTATCATGGTAAGGAGGGCCTCAAAACAGTATTCGCGCATCTCGGCGGTAACAAGTATGGTGCTCATGATCGCGCTCACGGAATCGTTTATGTTTCTGCCAGGTGTCACTACCTTGTCGCGGAGGTCCCGGTTGGTCACGATGCCCGCAGGAGCGCCCTGCGCATCGACGATGACGAGGCAGCCGATTTTATTTTTCGACATGAGCGCTGAAGCGTCCCGTATGGAGATGTCAGCCGGGGCTGTTTTAACACCTTTTGTGGCAAGCTCTCCCACCGGTGTGGTGAAGAGGAGCTGGTTGCCGCAGCCGGGCATCAGGCCCTTTTCAGGGTATGTTACTCTGGAGGCCTGCCCGGCAACCGCTCTGAGGGTCCCGGCATCAAGGAATTGAAAGGGCGGCACTTTTTCAAGGAATGTAATTGCATCGTCAACAGGCATAATAAACTCCTTCCGGTTTTCAGTACTCTAAGTCCTGGCTTACGAATTAACGCGTATTCAGAGCCTCCTTCTGAAAAGCGAAAAGAAGCACTCTTTTATTTTATCCGAAAGCGGCCGCCGCCGCCATGTCTCATAATCAACCCTGGTGGAATGCAGAAGGTCTTCCTCGAATATCTCGTGCATGGTCACCGCACATCCCTCATGCAGTATGCCGACGTTCCCTTCATCGTTATAGCGCAAGGACTGAAAATCGAGGTTGGTGGAGCCGATGATGCTCCAGCAGTTGTCGAAAATAGAGGTCTTGGCATGGAGCATATCTCCGTTATAGGCGTATATGTCTACTCCTGCGCGCAGAAGCCGTGTGAAGAAGGCCCTGCCGGCATGGAAAGCGGCGGGAATATCGCTTGTGCCCGGCGCCAGGAGTCTTACGCTTACCCCGCGTTTTACCGCGCTTTCGAGGGTTTCCACCATGCGTCTGCTCGGCGTGAAGTAGGCGGTAGTAAGGCTTATCCCTGAGCGCGCATGGTTGATGCTGTAATAAAGCAGCCTGCGCATCTTCCTCCGGCCCCTGGCGGAGTTGACGAAGAGCGGGATTACGGGAATAGCGCCTTGCCCGGCAACCGGCGGGACCTCTCCCGGCGCATTATCCGCAACAGGCCCAATTATCTCTCCGCACCAAACATACCAGCTTTTCCTGAAGGTGGTGAATAGTTCGGCAGCTACGGGACCCTCCAGCAGGATGCCTGTATCTCGCCATCCCTTGCCTTTCAGGCGCAGGTGAAAGCCGCTGTACTCATTGGCGATGTTCAGGCCGCCGGTAAAGGCTTTCTCGGCATCGACAACGATGAGCTTGCAGTGATTGCGGTGGACATAGTGGAAGGGCGCGGCCCATTTAAAGGGGCGGGATGAGCTGATCCTTATGCCGGCTGCTTTCATATCGCTCCAGAAACTCCGCGGAGTGCCGAAAGATCCGAAGTGGTCATAAAGAAGATATACCCTCACGCCCTCCCGGCATTTGCGCTTCAGAAGTTCCGCCAGCTCAGTGCCTGTCTCATCATTCCTGAATATGTAGAACTCGAGGCATACGGTATGCTTTGCGTCCTTTACCGCGCTGAAAATGGTATCGAAGGAATCCCTGCCCTTCCACAGGAGCTGCACGGCGGAGGCCGCGGAAAAGGTCCCTTTGTAAAGCGTCTCGATACTTTCTCTGGCAAAGTTCATTACAGGTAAGTTTACCATGCGGGGGATAAGGAGAGGAACAGACTGCAGTTTCTTGCCTTTTCTTACAGCAATGGGAAATCATACGGGTACACGGAGCATGTATCAGAAATCCAGCGGCCTTGGAGGCGATAAATGATTATTCTCGAAAACATCACCATGACGGATTTCAAGAAGTGCCTGAAACAGACGAAGACCGTTATTTTCCCCTTCGGCACCATCGAGGAGCACGGAAGCCATCTGCCGCTGAATACGGATGCCCTCATCATTAATGAGGTGCTCAAGCGTGTGGCCGGGGAAAGGAAATTCTTTCTCGCTCCCCTGAGCTATTACGGCGTATGCACCACTACCGGAGACCATCCGGGCTCTCTAAGCATAAGCGCGGAGACTCTGAGACGGCTTTCCTACGACCTTGTCCGCGCTGCGTACAAACAGGGGCTGAGGAACTTCCTTCTCATCTCCGGCCACGGCGGAAGCATTCATATGTCGGCGCTGAAGGAGACGGCGGAGAGGATGGTCGAAGAGGTCAAAGGTATCAGGATCGCGGCCTTTACACCATACGACCTGCTCTGGAAGGAGCTTGCACAACTGGCTGAAACACCCAATGATTCCCATGCCGGAGAGATTGAGACTTCACTGATGCTTTATCTCACGCCTGAACTGGTGAAGGGAAGGGCGGCAGAGGAATACCCGAAAATTCCGAAGCCCTTCAGCGTGAGGGACAAGGTTAAGCACTGGCCCGGCGGGGTCTGGGGAAATCCTGGGAAAGCCACTGTTGAGAAGGGTGAAAAGGCGCTGCGGCTTATGACAGACTCTATTGTAAAAGTGCTCGATTCCATGGAAGTCTATATCTATCCTTCCACTTTCAAATCCTTGAAGCAGGTCCTGTAAAACCCTCTGTCTCTGGAAAGAAGGAGTTCCGCATGTATGAGCGCATGCGCTCCCACAATAAAATCGTTTAATATTCTCCGCCTGGGTTTGATCTCCTGATGACACCGTTGACAGGTTATGACGGTCTCTTTATGACAATGCGGGCACTGTACGGAAATTTTTCTGTTTTTTAGGTGTTCTTTCCATAGTCCCGCAGCTCGGTAAAGAGTCGTTTCAGCCGAACGGACAAGTCTGATGCCGGTGTCGGACAGAAACTCATCCAGTCCCTTCTCAGAGAGGAATTGAGATGCAAGCTCGGCATAGACAATCTCGCATACTATCAAACGTCCTTTGACGACGTACTCATCGAGCAGGGCCTTTGATTTCTTGCAATGCGTTATGTCGGGAATGAGAATGTCCAGCAGTATGCTGGTATCTACGGCGGTTATCATTCTCCCCTCAAAGCATCGATTATGGAATCGGTTTTTTGCCCCTTAAGTTTATTGAGCTTCCCCACCCATTTGTCAAAAGGGGATCTTTTAAGGGACTTGCGGATATAAAACACGCCGTTTTTTTCTTCAAAGCCCAGACTTTCTCCAGCTTGCACCCCGAGTTTATCTCTTATCTTTTTGGGAACGGTTATCTGTCCCTTGGATGTAACTTTAGCCGACAACATGCGCACCTCCGGTAAGGATTTAATTCCTTACCTTTATAGTAAGGAAAGGTGGGGGAGATGTCAAGCGCAGGAGTAAATGCAGGGCAGGAAATTATTCATTTAACCCATTGAAAAGGAACATTGTCAATGCCGGAGCCTGACGCCTCAGGTCTCGTTCTTCCGGTGCACCCGCCGTCTGCTTCTGCTTTTTTTCTTCCGGATCTTATCTCTCAGCAGGTCTCCGGCAGTAGTGCCCCCTGCCTGACCTTCGATCTTTTCGAGCAGCTCGCGCCGGGCTAAGAAACGGTTAACCGACTGGCTCCTGTCCTTCATGCATTTTACCTCGATACCGGTAGGAGTATGCTTGAGGTACACGCAGGTGGAGGTCTTGTTCACATGCTGGCCGCCTTTGCCGGACGAACGGATGAACTTCTCCTCTATGTCCGAATCACGGACACCGAGTTCGTCCATTTTGTTGCGGAGCCACCTGTTCTTTTCCTCGCTGACGGCAAAAGGTATCATGTTAATTCCTCCGGCGGATTATACCACACAGGTGCGCTCCGTGCTCCCGCTTGCTTATAAAGGCCGCGACGTATCACAATATAATTGTCTGGGGAAAAGAGGGACTGTGGGAGCTGGTTGAGACCTATGGGAGTGATCAAGGGATGACAGAGCGTAAACTGATAATCGGAAGGATACCTTACGCGAACCTGTTTCCTATTTTTCATACGCTCGAAAAGGAATGTGACTGCTCCTCATATGAATTTGTGGACGGGGTGCCTTCAGAGTTGAACAGTATGCTCCGCAGCGGCGCGGTCGACCTCAGCCCCTCCTCATCGGTGGAATATCTGAGGAACCCCTTGCTCTATACTTATATCGACAACCATTCCGTAAGCTCACTGGGACCGGTGGGGAGCGTCTTGCTGTTTTCGGAGCGCCCTATAGAAGAACTGGACGGCAGCGTGGTCCAGGTCACCACGCAGTCCGATACCTCAGTTGCTCTTCTGGATATTATTCTCAGGAAGTTTTACGGCATACGCCCTGTTTTGCAGCCCTCCGACAGGCCCAAAGGAGAGGCGTTTCTCCTCATCGGTGATGATGCTCTGAGATACGCAAAATCCTCTTTGCCATGCACCCTGACCCATGACGCTTGCCCTTTTGTGTATGATCTCGGCGAACTCTGGTACCGGTATACCGGACTGCCTTTTGTCTTTGCGCTATGGATCGTGAGGGAGGACAGCGGGGGAAAGCAGGACCTGCTGAGCGGATTCGCCGGAGACCTGGAAAGGGCAAAGGAGCGGGCCCTGAAAAACCTGCCTGAAATTGCGCGGCACGCGCCAATGAAGGCCTTCATGTCCGCAGAGGATATCCTGGCGTACTGGTCTAAACTCGATTACGAATTGGATGATGAACACAAGAAGGGCCTGGAACTCTTCGACCGTTACCTGAAAGAACTTGCCGTCAATCTTGAGATTTTTGACTGAGACTGTTAGTATATAAGTTAAATTCGTTTGGCTTGCCCGAAAAATAAAAGAGCTGTGATTCGAAAGAATTCAGGAGGTGTACCATGCTGTTTCTATTGGGATTGATTACGGATGCCTATGCCATGGGGCCGGCGCCTCAGGCCGGCGCCCAGCAGGGTGGGGCCCAGGGAATGCTCACCAGTCTTCTTCCCCTGGTAATGATTTTTGTCGTCTTCTATTTTCTGCTCATACGGCCGCAGCAAAAGAAGGCCAAGGAACACAAGCAGATGCTCGATAACATCAAAAAAGGCGATAAAGTTATTACCAGCGGAGGCATTTACGGTTTGGTGGAGAGCGTGGCGACCAACACCCTTGTTCTGAAAGTTGCGGAGAACGTGAAAGTGAAGGTCGGGAAAGGGTACATTGCCACCGTACGGTCTGCGGCAGATGAGGATTAGACGTAATTAAACGGGGAGGATACGATATAGATGAAGAAGGGTGTGCTTTGGAGGATAGGGATAATTATTGTAACCGTGCTTGTCGCGGCAGTCTTCTTTTTGCCTAATACCCCGCTGTTTAGGAACATGCCTGAGTGGTGGAAAAAGAGCATGCCTGACAAGGGTATTGTTCTTGGTCTTGATCTGCAGGGCGGTCTGCACCTCGTGTTCGAGGTGGAGGGTGACAAAGCGGTCGAAATTGCCGTGGAGCGGGCGGCTTCCGCGCTGAACGGCATTTTCGAGCGCAAGAAGATACAGGCGAGCGTAAAAAATGACGGACTCTTCCTGGTGGTGACACCCGGGACTCCCGAAGCCAGAAAAGTAGTGGAGGAGACCTATCCTGCGCTGACCCTGGCCGGCAGCACGGACGGCGCGCGTTATAAAATGACGCCCAAGGAGATGCAGAGGATAAAGGACACCGCCACCGACCAGGTGCTGGAGATAATCAGAAACAGGATCGACCAGTTCGGGGTTGCCGAGCCCACCATCCATCGCCAGGCCGAAAACGAGATCGTTGTGCAGCTCCCCGGGGTAAAGGACCCAAAGAGGGCTGTTGAGATCATCGGAAAGACGGCCCAGCTTGAATTCAAAATAGTGGACGATGAATCCAGGGTTGCCGCCGAACTCCCGGCTTCAGTCCTGCCCGGCGAGGAACCGGCATTGCTGGAGAAACTCAAGTTAAAGATGCCCGAACCCGACGAGATACTGTTCCAGAGGATAGTGAACAAAGAGACCGGGATGGTAACCAAGAGGCCTTTCCTGCTCAAAAAGCAGACCCTTCTGACCGGAGACCTCCTCACCGAGGCGAAGGTGACCATAGACCAGAGATTCAACGAGCCCTATGTTTCCATTGCCTTCAACCCGTCCGGCGCTAAAATATTCGAGGACATCACCGGGCTTAACGTTAAGAAGAGGCTGGCTATCATACTCGACGGCAATGTTTACTCGGCGCCGGTCATCCAGGAGCGCATTGCCGGCGGCAATGCCCAGGTAACCGGCAGCTTCGGCATGGAAGAGGCCAAGGATCTCGCCATCGTTCTGAGGGCAGGCGCTCTGCCTGCTCCGGTGCGTACACTGCAGAACGTGACCGTAGGACCGTCTCTCGGAAGGGATTCCATAGAGGCCGGCAAAAGGGCCTTCTTTGTAGGCACACTGCTTGTCGTTGTTTTCATGATCTTCTATTACCGTTTATCCGGCGTTATCGCGGACTTTGCCCTGGTACTTAATATTCTTCTACTGCTCGGCGCAATGGCATCTCTTAACGCCACCCTGACCATGCCGGGTATTGCGGGCATAATTCTAGCCATCGGTATGGCGGTGGACTCAAACGTTCTCATGTTCGAGAGGATGCGCGAGGAGTTGAGGAGCGGGAAGGGACCGCGCGCCGCCGTGGACGGAGGTTACCATAAGGCCTTCTGGACCATTTTCGATTCGCATGTTACGACCCTTATCACCGCGGCCGTTCTTTTCCAGTTCGGCACCGGCCCGATAAAGGGCTTTGCCGTGACCCTGAGCCTCGGTGTGGCCATTAATCTCTTCACCGCGCTCATCGGTACGAAGACTGTCTTTGACATTATGTATTCCAAAGGGGACGTGAAGGGGTTAAGCATATGATAGAGCTAATTAAGAATCCGAACCTGGATTTTATGGGCAAGAAGGCATACGCCTTTACTGTCTCGGGTATCCTGTCTCTGCTCGGCATCCTCGCCGCTGTACAGATCGGTCTGGGCAACGCGAACCTCGGGGTCGATTTCGCCGGGGGGACGGCAGTGCAGATAAAGTTTGCTCAAACAGTCCCCCTCCATGACGTGAGGAAAGCTCTCGAAGAAGGCGGCCTCAAGGATTTCGACCTGCAGGACCTCCCCACCGAGAACAAGATACTCATACGTGTGAAGAAGCAGGAAGAGAAACTGGGCGGGGCCTCTGAGAAGATTACACAGGTGCTCTCACAGAGGTTTGCCGATAAAAAGCCGTTGGTGGACTCTACAACGGAAATCGGGCCGAAGGTTGGCTCTAGGCTCAAACAGGATGCGCTCTGGGCCGTCATGGTCGCCACGCTCGGCATTCTCATTTATGTGGCCTGGCGGTTTCAATTCCGTTTTGGTATCGGCGCTACAATCGCCACCTTCCATGACGTTTTAGCGGTGCTCGGCATCTTCTATCTGCTCGGCAAGGAAATGAACCTTATTGTCCTGAGCGCCCTGCTGACCATAGCGGGTTATTCCCTGACCGACACTGTGGTGGTCTTCGACAGGATCCGCGAGAATATGAAGCGGTACCTCAAGGAGCCGGTGGAGGTGGTCATCAACAAGAGTATCAACGAGGTGCTTTCACGTACCATCGTGACATCGTTCACCGTCTTTCTTTCATCCCTCGCCCTCTTTCTTTTCGGCGGCGAGGTCATACACGATTTCGCGCTTGCCATGCTTTTAGGTGTTATTGTGGGCACCTATTCCTCCGTCTTCGTCGCGAGCCCTGTGGTCATCGCGCTCGGTCAGTCGAAGCGGCGGGCGACCGGCCGGCAACAACCCTCCAAGGCGAAGGCCTGAGTGTAATTCCCGCACAGGCAAAGGGAGGAATGGACAGAGGCGCATATGACGGACCGGTGTGCAGATGGGTTGTCAGCAAGACCAATCCTGAGTACGTCGATTATCTGGCGCGCACCGCGTCCGTTTCTCCCACCTTTGCGCAAGTCGCCATCAACAGGGGCATAAAGACCCTGGCGCAACTCGATTCCTTTGTTAATCCCGCTCTTGACCGTTTATCGGACCCTTTCGATCTGCCCGGACTCACCATCGCCCTTGAGAGAATAAGACTTGCCGCGAAGAACCGCGAGCGGGTCCTTATTCACGGGGATTACGACGCTGACGGTGTCACGGCAACCGCTATAATGGTTGAAGGCCTGCGGGAACTGGGGCTTGATGTCCATTACTTTATCCCTCATCGTATAGACCACGGATATGGGTTCGGCGCGGCGGGGATCGAAAAAGCAAAGGCCGTCGGCGCCGGCCTTATCATCACCGTGGATTGCGGCATTACTTCCATTGAAGCAGTGGCCGCCGCCAGCGCTCTCGGGATACAGGTGATCGTAACGGACCATCATGAACCATTGCGAGAGCCTGCAATTGCTGCTGGGGACCCTGTATTCATATTGCCTGACGCTGTGGCGGTAATCAATCCGAAGCTCATTCCCGGGGGCGGGCCTCTTGCCGCGCTTTCGGGAGCGGGGGTTGCTCTTAAAGTGATGCAGGGGCTTTTGGGTTCCGTGGATGCCGTGCGCTGTTTCCTGGATCTTGCCGCTATCGGCACTGCCGCTGATGTGGCGCCGCTTATCGACGACAACAGGATCATTCTCAGGGAAGGGGCAAAACTCATACAGGCGGGAGAAAGGGTGGGTATAAAGGCGTTGAAGAACGCCGCGGGCATTCGCTCCGATTATTTTAAAATGTCCTCTCTTGCCTTTGTGCTTATTCCAAGGATAAACGCCGCCGGACGCATTGCGGACGCCAACGACGTGGTAAGACTCCTGATAACGAGGGCTGAAGGTGAAGCGGAAGAACTGGCCAAATGGCTGCAGGGTCTTAATTTAAAGAGGCAGGAAATAGAGGAAGGTGTGTACACCGGGGCCATGGAGATGCTCGCTTCCATGGACGGCGATCATGGGACCATTGTTCTTGCGTCCGAGGGATGGCACGTAGGCGTTGTGGGCATTGTGGCATCAAAGATCGCCGAGAAATTTTATCGTCCCACTATTATCCTGACAATAGAAGATGGTGTTGCCAAAGGCTCCGGACGCAGCATCCCCTCTTTCGACATGCATGCCGGGCTGACGCGCTGCAGCGGGTTGCTTACACGGTATGGGGGGCATAAACAGGCGGCGGGCCTCGGCCTGTTGCCTGAGAACATCGCCAGGTTCAGGGAGATGATGTCCGGGCTGCTCAGGAGCGAGCTAACTGCCGATGACCTTGTTCCCGTGCTCAATATCGACGCGGCTGTCAGGATATCCGAACTGAGCATTGCTCTTATAGATGAGCTTGCGCAGCTGGAGCCCTTTGGGTGCTGCAATGAGGAGCCGGTGCTGGGCGCCCGCGGCCTCGAAGTGCTGCAACCCAGGGTTGTTGGCAATAAGCATCTGAAGATGCATCTGCGGCAGAACGGGCGCAAGGTGGACAGCATAGGGTTCTCCATGGGGGATTATCTGGGCAACCTTGACGAGAATTCATTGGTGGATGCGGCGTTCGTCCCGGCTATCAACGAATGGGACGGTGGAAGATACCTGCAGTTGAACCTGAAGGCCATACGGCCCTCGGTGTAGGTGCACGTTGCAACGCGCCTCTGCAGAATCATCGCCCTTTTTTATTGATATTACAGATTCATTTTGTCCATAATAGTGATATTTTATCAAAGCGGCAGGGAGCGCATGACGGCGAGAGTGACCATACAGGATTTCCTCAGGAAGAAGCGCGACGGGCAGAAAATATCCATGATCACCGCTTATGACTTTCCCTTTGCCCGGCTCGCGGATGAAGCGGGCATGGACGCTATTCTTGTAGGCGACTCCCTGGCCATGGTGGTCCAGGGCCTCGACAATACCCTTCCTGTCACCATGGACGAAATGATCTATCACACTCGGATGGTTTCCCGCGCCGCACAGAGGGCCATGGTGGTTGGGGACATGCCGTACCTTTCCTACCAGGTGAGCACCGCCGACGCAGTGCGGAACGGCGGAAGGTTCCTTAAAGAAGGCGGCGCCCACGCCATAAAGCTCGAAGGCGGCAGGGAAGTGGCGCCCCAGGTGGAAGCCATGACAAAGGCTGAAATTCCGGTGATGGCGCATATCGGGCTTACGCCCCAGGCCGTCTACCGCATGGGCGGCTATAAGGTGCAGGGCAAGTCCGAGGAGGCCGCGCGGAAACTCCTGGAAGACGCAAAAATCCTGGAGGACTCCGGCGCTTTCTGCCTGCTCCTTGAGGCGATCCCCGCTGAACTGGCGCAGCGCATAACCGGGGAACTGACCATTCCCACCATCGGCATCGGTGCGGGGCCCGACTGCGACGGGCAGGTCCTGGTGCTCCATGACGTCATCGGTCTGTTCGAGCGGTTTGTCCCGAAGTTCGTGAAAAAATATGCATCTGTAAAGGATGACGTTTTAACTGCGCTGAAGGCTTACCGGGAAGAAGTGGAAAAGGGGATATTCCCCGGAAAGGAGCATTCGTTTTAAATGGTGAAGAAGTCGATTTATGTCTGTGTTAACAAGGATTTGACCAATCCCATAAGCTGGGCCTTGAGGGAATTCGAAAGCCAGGTGACCGTACGCTATTTCGATCACACAAAACAGCTCGGCATTGCTTTGAAGGACGATGAGGGGAACTCCGTGATCATTCTCGATTCCAATATCGGCCAGGAATCCTCGCTCCCCTTTGCCGCCGCACTAAAAGCCGAAAAACCCTCCTTCAAGATTCTTCTTGTCCTCTCTGACGGCACGACCAAGGAAGAAGTGGTCAAGGTCATCCAGTCTAAAGTGGTAAGCGGGGTCCTCATGCGGCCTTTCACCGCCGAGCAGTTGAGCGATAATATCTACAAGCTCTGCGGGTTTCAGAAGCCTTCGGAAGTGCCCTGGTATATGAAGACTTGAAGGTAGGTTGAAGGGTATTAACAAATAATCTGGATTAGGGCTAAACAAAACGATAGATGCTGACATTTTATAGGGAGGGTATATGAAGAGATTTCCTGTCATCTTTTTGTTATTCGGGCTATTGATCGTTTCCGGTTGTGGTTCCCAAACGGCTGTTGATAGCGCAATAATAAACATAAGTCCTGCGGATGTATCAATAGGTGACGCAGCCTCTACTGTTTCCACCCACACGCAGTATTTCACCATCAAGGTCACGACTGCCGGGGCAGGTGAGCCAAATACGAAAATTACTATCTCCTACCCCTCTGCCGCTCCTGACAGTAGAGGCTATGTCCAGCTTTATAATGGCTCGACCCCGGTTAATTCTCCGTTCGTGGCTACAACCGATGGCAACGGTATTTACACTCTTCGTTTTGATTATACATCAGGTGGCGGGCGGTCATATGACGGCAATTTGCAAGTCAACTCCGGGTCTGTATCTGCATTAACGTCTTTCACAGTAACCTCTGGCACCGGTTCAACCACTGGTACCGGATCAACCACTGGTACCGGTTCAACCACTGGTACCGGATCAACCACTGGTACTGGATCAACCACTGGTACCGGTTCAACCGGTTTAACCTCTGGTAATAACTCAGGAATCACCATAAGTCCTACGGGTTTATCAATAAAAAACACATCCTCTACAGTTTCTACCCACACGCAGTATTTCACCATCACGTTCATGGATGTTAACGGTATAGCCCAGGCAAAAACGAAAATTACTATTTTCTACCCCTATGCCGTTCCTGACAGTAAAGGCTTAGTCCAACTTTATGACGGTACGACCCAGGTGAATTCTCCGTTCGATGCTGTAACGGACGACAAAGGTGTTTACAATCTTCGTATTGATTATAAGTCCGGTGGCGGACTGCAGTATAGTGAACTATTGCAAGTCAGCTCCGGGTCTGTAATTGGAGGTACATTTTTCGGTGTAGACATTACGGGCTCAACCGAAACAGCCAGGGTATTAACCCAGTTTTAGGCTTTATTGGAGGCAAGATGAAAGATTATAAATTCCATCTTCTCAGGTACAAAAATAGCGCCTTGACTTTTTTCCGTACAAATGAGAATTATAGATATATGATACAAGTCGGCTTTTTTATTACTGTTTTTTCCATCCTGCTCCTGTCCGGCCCCTTTGCTTTATGTATGGGCGCGGAGGAGGCTGTCGGGCTTATTTCAAGGATGGAAGGGCAGGTGGAAATCATCCGCGGAGGGGCGGTGCCAATGGTGGTGGGAGCTTCGGCAGGCGACAAGTTATTACTAAAAGACTCCTTACAGACAAAGAAGGATGCGAAGGCTGAGATAATTTTCAGTGATAATAGCACAGTGAGGATGGCGGAAGATAGCCGGATTGACATTGATGAATATGTGGAAGGAAACCATGCGGTCCTGAAGATGCCGCAAGGGAAGGTGCAGGCCATGGTTCCCAAGTTAGACAAAAAATTGGCGGGCAAACTGGCCGGCAAGTTTGCCGAAACGCAGAACAAGCACAGGTTTGAGATTAAAACGCCCGGAGCGGTAGCAGGAGTCAGGGGAACGGAGTTTTTTGTGTTCCAGGATCAGGCCAAGGCTGAAATTATAGTGAAAGAGGGTACGGTAGCGGCATTCAATCCAAAGTATCTCGAAGCAGTGGTGCTGGTGAAAAAAAATATGATGACCACTATACCTGAGAACTGGAAGCCTCGGCCCCCCATCCCCGTATCTGCGGCACTTATAAAAAGTTTAGAAGCAGAAGTAACTCCCCCGGGAGAGCCGATTCGGTGGAACAAGTCCGAGAGTGAGAAGCCGCAGGACAGCATAAAATCCAAGGATGATATGCAAATCAGACAACCTGGCAGCTCTCCCCAAAATTCAGATAAGAAACTTAAAAAGTATGATTTGAAAAATAAGGGAAATAAGTTAAGAGCTGCTTTGAGATTGAAGTCATCTTCGGTCTGATCCTTAAAGTGTTCCCTTTGAAATTAATGTACACTTTAAGACCATAATAATTTTAACTGGTGAGGTGTTGTGTCCCTTAAGGAAAAGACTGGTGAAACCACATCGACCGAAAGACTGCTTGACATAATACGTGGCAAGAGCAATGAAGTCGGAGTTCGGCAGTCCCACTCCCTGCCAAAGCGGCCCCCCTATATCACTTTACACAAACTAATTAAATTAATATCTTCTAAAACAAAACCCGCGTCTAAATCAATGACTGTGGGCATTGACATCGGATATAAATATTTAAATATGGTCAAGGCTTCAAGAGAGAATCGTAAGTTGGAAATTTTAGAGTACAAGAGCATTCCTCTGCCGGCTGATTTAGAAAGAGGATCTAACGAATTCAATGAGTTCCTGAGATCCACAATTGGCCCTTTTTGCGGAGATGGAGGTAAAACAAATGTCTGGGCCATTATGTCCGCGGCAAATGTCGATGTGCGTCCTATCCGCATCCCTAAAGTTTCAAAAAAGAACATAGAAAAAACAGTCTATTGGACTCTGAAGAAAGAGGCGTCCTTTGACGAAAAGAATTATTTATTCGACTACGAAGTGATGGGAGAGGCTGTCGGTTCGGGCGGAAAGAAACTGGATGTTATCTGTTATATGGCTCCCCTTGTGGAAGTCGAAGGTCTCAGAAATCTTTTCACCCAGATAGGAGCGCCGCTGTCCGGATTGTCAATAGTTTCCTTTGCCGTTCAAAATCTGTTTATCAATAGGGTAATCCAGACTGATGAAAAGCATACAGCAACTCTGTTTATCGGCAATGAGTATTCCCGCATAGATATTTACATTGAGGGGAGACTTATCATGACACGTGACATAAAGACAGGTATTAACAGTATGATCGAAATGCTGACTGAGGCGCCTAACATCCTGACAGGCACTGGAGAGAAGCTTGCCCGTGATGAAGCCCGGAAAGCGCTCTTTGCCTTTGCAAAGAGTGAGGATAAGCCGGTGGTGCTCTCCGATGGCTTTAATATAGACAGGGAGGAGTTCGCAGGCGCGATTGCCCCTGTTCTGGAAAGGTTTGTGCGTCAGGTGGAAAGGACCCTGGAGCATTTCACCACGACCCTCGGTTATGAACGGTTCGAAAAAATGTACGTTTCAAGTATCATGCCTTTATTCAAGGCTGTTTTTGACTATTTCGGAGAGCAGCTTAGTATTCAGTGTGAACTATTTGATCCGCTTAAGCAGTTAATTCAGGAGGTCGACTTTGGCCAGCGTAATGCTTTTGTTCCCTCCTATGGCATGGCTCTTTCGGACAATGCTTATACTCCTAATTTTATCTATACCTACAAGGATAAAAACAAGGCAGCATATGTCGTAAAGACAAACAAGGCTATTTTGACAGGCTTGATTATATCGCTCCTGGCATGTTCCGTCTTTTTTGCTTATGAGTGGCAGAATGTTGAACGAAAAAAGGCGCAATTGGCCCAAATAGAACAACTTTTGCAAAAGAGCGCACCATTAATGAGCAAGGAAAAGCTTTCGCAGATGGTATCCGAGGTCAGGCAAAAGCAGCAAAAATATCTGGAACTCAGCAAGAGATACAAGACAATGGCCTTTATCGGAGAGCTTTCAGCCCTGACCCCTGAGACCGTCAGCCTCACCAGTGTTAAATTTGGTATTCCTGAAAAGGCGGAGAGTGAAAAGACAGGCAGCAGTCTTCCTGAAAAAAGCGGGGCTGAAAAGACAAAAGACGGTATTGTTAATGCCACAACCAAGGTATTTATTGAGGGAGCAATCAGCAGCCAGGAGGACATGGTCGAGACAATACTCGCCTCATATATTATGCAGTTGAGGTCATCGCCTATGTTTTCAGATATAACGGATGTTTCCACAAGCAAGACTACATCTGCAAATAATAGGGCTCTGCTCACCTTTGCGCTTAATATGAAAGCAGGCCCTGGGAAATGATAAAAATCAAAGACATAACCCTTGTTCCCAAAGAGTGTATGTCTAACCTCATAATTGGCGTTGTCGCTGTGTTGGTTTTTGTCTTTGCGACTATTATTCCCAGACACCTCACAGGGCGGAACCTGGACCAAAAGATCGGCGATGTGCGCTACAGGCTTGAGGAACATAAAAACATTTTACCGCTTTCCGATGCTCTAAAGAAGGCATCCATAGGCAATTTGGGCCCACTTGTCTCTCCCACAAAGACCAGTCTCGCTATGGCTGGTCTTGGCAATGCCTTGAAGACATTGCATGATATTTCAGGTAAGTCCGCGATGACTGTCCTTTCAATTCGTCCTGATGAGGGTGAAGCCTACAAAGGCGTCCATTCCATTGCAGTAAAAATGTCCCTCAAGGGGAGCTTTCAAAATTTCAGGACGCTTTTGGCAGACCTCGGTGCGCTGCCGTACGTGGATGATATGGAGGAGCTTTCAATACAGCAGGAGCCGAGTGGAAAAAGGCTTGCTTTTAAAATAAAAATCAAACTGGCAGTGCTTTAAAAGGGGAAGAGCGTTATATGGAGGCAGCTAAAATAAGACAGCGTATTGTAATAGGCGTCATGCTTCTTGCGGTTCTCTATGGTCTCTACGATCTGACACTTGGCAAGAGGGCAAAGCATGCGTCGCCTGACGAGAAGGTGCGGAATGCGGAACTTCAGTCATTCATTACGCAGACAACAGCGAACATTGCCAGGGATGTGCCTTCCGCGTATAATGTGTATGTTGCAAGCCGGGCCGAGCGCGGGTGGGGCCGCAATCCTTTTTCCGGACAGGCTGGATTGGCAGGTATTGAAAAACCAAAGGATGCTGCTCTTTTCCTATATACCGGCTACGTAGAGCTTGCCGGCCGCAAGGTTGCTATCATAAATAATACTGAGTGCATGGTTGGCGATCCTCTGAATAAAGAGGGCTTCTTTGTTAAAATGATCTCGCCTTCCCGTGTCGTGATAGAGAACAGAATCGAGGACACGGAGTTTGACTTATCAATTAAGGAATAAGGGGACGATATGCTTGTCAAAGAAAGAACGCTTTGGGTGATTATTTCTTTTGTTTTCATTCTGGGAGGGTGCGCAGGCAATAAGCAGGAGGCCAAGGCTCCTATTCAGGACATGGAGCAATGGTATAAACTTGCTGAAAAATCGAAAGGTTATTCGCCGTCTCCAACCAAACGTGAAATCAGCATTACTGACTACCGCCAGCAAATCGAAGAGGAAAATGCCACGCCTGAGCAGAAGCCCTTGCCAACCAGGAAAGTGAGCCTTAAGATGCGCAATGCCGAGGTCAAGGCCATATTGCGTGCCATGGCCCAGGCAGCGGATGTAAATCTTCTTTTGAAGGATGATGTAAAGGGGGTTACGAGTGTTGATATTGCCGGGGTGCCGTGGGACCAGGTTTTTATCAGCCTTCTTACATCTTATGGCCTGACCTATAAGTGGGAGGGTGAAATTCTCCGTGTCCTGACTATGGAAGATATGGAACTGACGCTCAAGGCTGAAACGCTCATGGAGAAGCGAAAAGAGCAGGCCTTGCTGGGAAAGGCCACGGAGCCTCTGTCTACCGTGGTTATAGCGTTAGACTACGCGGACGCCAAGGGCTTGAGAGACAACCTCCAGGAATTTTTGCCCAAGGATAAAGACGGCAAGAGCACCCGCGGTTCTGTGCGCGTGGACGAGCACAGCAACTCGCTTATCATTCAGGCCACGCGTGATAATATAAAACAAATGCTGCCCCTGATAGAGAAGATAGATAAGCCAACGCCACAGATACTTATCCGGGCCAACATAGTGGAGACATCAAAGGAGACGGCACGGGACCTCGGCATACAGTGGGGAGGTATCATGCGGAGCCAGGTCGGCGGCAGGAATCTGTGGGTAACTCCCGGAGGAGGATCAGCCTTATCCGGCGGAACAACGGGCGGGACAACAGGCGGAACAACAGGCGGAACAACGGGCGGAACAACGGGTGCAACCGGGCGTTCGGACCCTGTTTCGGGTGGTTATACTTCCACGTCGGGCTCCATGGGCCTCAGCGGGCAGGGCTTTGGCGTTAATTTCCCTGTTTCCAACACGACAGGAGGAATTGGCGCATTGGGACTGATGTTTGGAACACTTGGCGGAAACATTCTTGAAGCGCAGTTGCAGGCAATGCAGCGTGACGGCAAGATCAACATAATATCGAGCCCTTCCATAACAACAGTAGATAATAAAATGGCCTTTACCGAGACTGGAGAAAAGGTGCCCTTTGTAACAACGTCAACGGGTACAAGCGGAAGTGCTACTCAGAGTGTAAGCTTTGAGAACGCGGTTCTCAGACTCGAGATTACCCCTCACGTCATTGACGGCAAGAACCTGAAGATGAAGATCCTGATCAAGAAGGACGAAGTTGATATGACGCGCCAGGTACAGGGGAATCCCTTTATCATAAAAAAGCAAACCGAGACAACCCTGATTGTCGGCAACGGCGAGACGGTTGTTATATCAGGACTGTCCAGGCAGAGAAAAACGAATTCCGATACGGGAGTGCCTGGACTCAGCGACATCCCCGTGCTGGGCTGGCTTTTTAAATCAGAATCCAAGACCGATAATACCGAAGAAGTACTCATCTTCATAACGCCACACATCTTGCCGCAGAAAACGGACGAGGAGAGCAAGGATATTAATAAGTTGCCAAAGTAATATAAAGACTATGGACTATTTCAGGCTTCTGAATCTAAAAAAAGAGCCCTTCTCTAATTCTCCTGATCCGGAGCTCTTCTATCCCTCGCGCTATCATGTGGAATGCCTGCAAAGGCTCGAGATGGCCATTCGCCTCAGGCGGGGACTGAACGTCGTGCTCGGCGAGGTGGGCACCGGCAAGACGACCCTCTGCAGAAGGCTCATCCAGCAGATTTCGACCGCAACAGGAAGCGATGCTATAGAGCTGCACCTTGTCCTGGACCCCTCCTTTTCCAGTTCTTATGAGTTCCTTCTTGCTATTTCCGGTTATTTTGGCATCATTACAGAGGGAAGCGCAATGACTGAGTGGCAGTTAAAGGAGGAGATCAAGAACTACCTCTTTGCAAAAGGCGTGCAAGAGGGTAAAACAGTGCTTCTCCTGATAGATGAGGGACAGAAGCTGCCGGATTTCTGCCTCGAAATACTGCGCGAATTTCTCAATTATGAAACCAATGACTGCAAGCTGCTCCAGATCGTGATTTTAGCCCAGCGGGAGTTCAAGCTAAAGATGAAGGAACGGGAGAATTTCACGGACAGGATCAACCTCTGCTATGAACTGGTCCCCCTCGGTTTTATGGAAACCTGCCGAATGGTCGACTATCGCATCAGCCAGTCGAGCGAAGCCGGCTCCAGCCGGCGTCTCTTTACGCGCCCCGCTCTATACGCTCTCTACTGGGCGACAGGCGGCTACCCGCGGTCCCTTAATATGCTCTGCCATCAAGTTATCCTGGGCATGATAATCCAGAACCGTACAAAGGCGGGTTGGTCCCTTGTCCGGGCTTGCGCAGCCAGGCTTACCCCCGAACGCCGCAGGCCCGTGGTTCTGCGGCATGTTCTCGTGGCGATTATGACGGTTCTGGTGGTACTTTATGCGGTGCTGACCTATTACGAATCGAGGGTTACCGGGCTTTCTGCTAAGAAAAAGGGGCCCCTGCAGAGCCGCGCAATGACGATGGTTACAGCGCAAAAAAAGTCGCCTCCCCCGGTTTTAGGAGCGGTGTCCCTGGAAAAGGGTCAGACCCTCTCGCAGGTATTCTCCATCATCTGCGCTTCGAGGGACCAGTACCTTTTCAGGCAATTCACCGGAGCTAACCCCGGCATTACCAACATACAGATAGTGAGGGCCGGTGAGCCGGTCCTTATTCCTGCCGTTGCAGTCAAGAAAGAAAACATAACGGGCAAGGTCTGGGTCCAGGTGGCCCGGACGAAAACATTGCAGGAAGCCTGTGATTTTTTCAGGTCATATTCACACAGTACGCCCGAGGTGGTGGTCTTCCCCTTCTGGAACCAACGGGAAGGGACCGTCTTTTCTGTCCTTCTGAAGAAGCCCTTCCCGGACAGGGAAGCCGCCCGAATAGCTATGGACAAGCTTTCCTCGCCTATGTTCAAGGATGTAAAGGTAATTGACACGTGGGATTTAGACACCGTGTTTTACCGTAATATATAGCATGGGAGCTGAATTGTGATTGTCAAAAAACGCTTGGGAGAAATGCTGGTCGATGGCGGGCTGCTCAAGGAGGAGCAGATCGGCAAAGCCCTGGACGGTCAGAAACAGGCAGGGCTGAAGCTCGGACAATATCTTGTGCGCAATGGCATTGTCACGGACATGCAGATTTGCGACTTGCTCTGCATGCAGATGAAGATACGCAAGTACCATCCCGACAACTTTCCGATCGATCTGAACATTGCCAACACTATTCCGTACGATTTTGCTAATAAAAACCAGGTGGCTCCCCTGCTGAAAAAGGGACGCCTGCTCACCGTTGCGATGTTGGACCCCCTGGACATTAATGCGATGGACTCCATAGAGGTTATGACAAACAGCGAGGTGGAGCCCGTCGTCTGCACCGAGACAGAGCTTTTGAGTATTCAAAGGAACCTGTACGCTGCGCAGATGGGGCTCGGAGGGGTGGTAGATGGCCTCGAAGGGACTGATGATCTCGCATTTGGAAAAGAGGAGGAGTCGGAAGATTTTCAGGTAGAAGCTGTACAAAGCGGCTCGGTGAATACTCCCGCGGTCATACGGCTGGTTAATTCCATATTCGCCAATGCGATACACGAGAGGGCCAGCGATATCCACATAAGCCCGCAACAGGGAGCTATGCAGGTCAGGTTCAGGGTAGACGGCAAACTCCACGCTATGCCTGCGCCTCCTAAGTCAATGTTTCTCTCCGTGGTGGCGCGGATCAAGATACTGGCGGACATGGACATCACCCAGTCGAGAATCCCGCAGGACGGGAGGTTTTCGCTCAGACTTGGCAGCAATGTGATCAACGTGCGCGCCTCCACCGTTCCAACGCTGTACGGCGAGAACCTTGTCATGAGACTTCTGGACACCAGTGGCGGCATTCTCACCCTCGACCGGCTTGGCATGTCTGAGGCGGATGTTGAAAGGATTGGCAGTATTATCCGCAAGCCTCACGGCATGGTCCTTAGCACAGGGCCGACCGGAAGCGGAAAGACGAGCAGTCTTTACGCCATTTTACAGGAGATCAACAAATCTGACGTGCATATCATCACCATAGAAGACCCGGTGGAGTACAAGATCGAGAGCATCCGTCAGATCCAGTTGAACGCGAAAGCCGGCATGACCTTTGCCGGCGGTCTCAGGGCGATACTGCGCCAGGACCCGGATGTTATCATGGTCGGGGAGATTCGTGATGCTGAAACCGCCTCCATCGCCGTCAGGGCTGCGCAGACCGGACATAGGCTGCTGAGCACCCTGCATACAAATGATGCCGCAGGGGCCATTGCCAGGCTCGTTGATATGGGCATCGAACCTTTTCTTGTTTCGTCAACCTTGCTGGCATCTTTTTCCCAGAGGCTTATAAGGACCATCTGCCCTTATTGCAGGGAGCCCTACGAGCCCCCTCCAAAGGCCCTGGCCTCCTGGGGGCTCGACCGCGTGAAAGACGCCGTCTTCATGCATGGAAGGGGCTGCCAGCAATGCATGCAGACAGGGTTCAAGGGGAGAACCGGCATTTTCGAGGTGCTGGTAAACGATCAGACTATACAGGAAATGATACTGAAAAGGGCCTCGGCGCAGGAGATAACCCGTGAGGCTGTTTCGTCAGGCAAAATGAGAACCCTGCAGCAGGACGCGGCCGATAAGGTAGCCGCCGGCCTGACCACGCTTGAGGAAGCTGAAGCAACGGTGATGTCGTAAATGGTGAATTACTCCTATCAGGCCATGGACGCTTCAGGCAAGACGGTGAAGGGGACGCTTCAGGCTGTTTCTATGGAAGCTGCCGAGGAGGCGATATCTTCAGGCGGGTTGATACCCTTTCAGGTCAGTGAGGTAAAAACAAAAGAGTCCTCCTCCGGCGGGCGGTCAAGCAGGGGCGGATCAAAGGTAAAAGTAAAAGCCCCTGATCTTATACTCTACTCAAAGCAGTTTCGTTCAATGTTTCGCGCCGGGATACCAATACTCCGCGTGCTGGAGGTGCTCGAACTGCAGTCGGAGAACAAGGCTTTGAAAAGGGTTTCCGTTGCCATGGTGGAAGATATAAAGCAGGGTTCGTCTCTCAGGGATGCCATGGCTAAACACCCCGATATTTTTTCTCCGCTTTATTGCGGCATGATCAATGCGGGGGAGGTGAGCGGCAATATCCCTGAGGTTCTGGACAGGCTGACTTATATCCTTGAGCATGAGAACAAGGTGAAATCCGATATCAAGTCCGCGCTCCAGTATCCCAAGGTTGTCATGGTTGCTCTTGGGATCGCATTTTTCGTCCTCCTCGGCTTTGTAATACCGAAATTCGCGGCAATATTTGCCAAGGCAGGCCTGACGCTCCCCTTGCCCACCAGGATGGCCATCGCCCTGCACCACTATCTTATAGGCTACTGGTATGTCTTGCTGGCAATCGTTGCCACTATCTTTATAGGCCTGAAACTTTACTTCAAAACAGAGAATGGGCTGTTTGTGAAAGACTCTTTTCTCCTGCGCCTGCCGATCTTCGGCCCCCTGTTTATTAAATCAGCCATGTCCCGTTTTTCCAGCATATTTGCTATACTTATATCAAGCGGTATCCCTGTGATGGATACCATGAAGATACTCTCTGAGACCATAGGCAATGCGGCCATATCCCGCGCCTTTACCTCAATAAGCGCGCAGATGGAGGAGGGCAAGGGCATTTCAGGGCCGCTCGCAAATGCAAAATTATTTACTCCCATGGTGGTCAATATGGTTGCCATTGGGGAGGAGTCCGGCAATCTGGAGGGAATGCTGCTGGAAATAACAAAACATTACGACGAGGAAGTGTCACATGCCGTAAGCAGGCTTGCTGACCTGATAACGCCGGTGCTGACGGTCTGCCTGGCGGGCATTGTCGCTTTTTTCGCCCTGGCGATATTCATGCCGATGTGGGACTTGACAAAAATGGTTAAACACTAATAAATTATTAAATAAAACAGGAGGTTTTTAATGAGAATGAAAAAGAATATTTTAAGGAACCAGGAAGGCTTTACCCTTATTGAAATTATCTCGGTGCTCGTGATTCTCGGAATTCTGGCGGCTGTTGCCGTTCCGAAATATATGGATTTGCAGAGTGACGCACATACTGCAGTGGTGCAGGGTGCCCTGGGAGCTGCAGCCTCGAATCTTACTATGACTTATGCTCAAGTCCTTTTAAGGGGTGGAAGTGTTCCTGTAATGACCGGCAATGGTGTTTGGACAGCTGGCTTAACTGTTGTAACTACTTCTCCCACAGTAGGTGATTTTACTGCATCCTATACAGTAAAGACCGGCTGTGCTGCGGCATCGACGACCTGCGTTGTTACGATTGCAATAACTGCCGGTCCAACGTGGTTTGCTGCCGCCCAGACGGCAGGTACTGTTGTAAGCAAAGATGTTACGATTGAGTAGAAAACTGAAGGGGTCGGCAAAGAAATATATATTTTCAGACATGTCTGTTTGAGAATGGATGTAGTTGGCTTTAAGGAAAATAATGAAGAATATCCTGAGGTGTCAAAAGGGTTTTTCCCTTATAGAAATCATCTCGGTTTTAATGATTCTTGGGATTCTGGCATCTGTGGCAATTCCGAAGTATATGGATCATCAGAAAGAGGCCCAAAGCAAAGCAGTTCAGGCTGCTACGGCTGCGGGGATAGCCAATCTTAACATTGCGGTTGCAAACTGTTTGGCCATAGGTGCGGAAATTTCCGGTATTGCCTCTAATGGCACTATTACAGCATCAGGCGGGTATCGCCCTTGTAAACCAGCCTCGACAAACCTCTCTGATTTTCAAGTTACTTTCAGCGGACAATTGCCGACTATTACGGTAACAGTTATCAGTGGTCCCAAATGGTTTGATCCGGCTACCATGAGTAATGAGGCATTTGGCGGCCAAAAGAGCGTGACTTTTCAGTAAAAAGAAATGGGGGCAGCTTTTACCCTTTCGGTCAAGTCAAAACCACGGGTTGAAGCCCGGAAATTTTGATTAGACGCACTTAATGTGTTATTGTCTATCGCCGACAGTTACGATAACTTTTCAAGCAGGCAACCCGCCCTGGTTTACCACCTAGCTGACAACATCATTCAACTTGCAATAAATTAAATGCGGGGACATAGAGCCTCTACTTACAGCAGCAGCCCCACAGTCCCGTAAATAATAAACAGTTGCTGACGCTATTTTCCACTACGGACAATTAACTGTTATTGAGCTTGAAACTGTTGAGCACTGGCCTCCTGTTGCCGTAACCGAGACTGTATGATTACCTGTGGTACCGCTTCCATTTGAAGATCTGAGAGCATTTGTGAGAGTGCATGCGCTTCTAGTTCCGCCCCACAGTGTGCCGCTCTGGAAAGTAAGTGTACTGCCGTCACCTCCCGGAGCCGCACTGTCTAATGTCCACGAAACCGCTGTAGGCGTCCCGACTGTTACATCGGAATTCACATATATTCTGCTACCGGTAACACAGCATGCGTGAGGTGTCACGATGCAAAGCGCGGTCTGATTGACCGTGAAGGTTGATGTGCCGACGGTTATTGTGCCCGTCCTCGCGGCGCCCGCATTGGCGGCAACGGTATAGTTAATAGTCTGGGCGCTGCCGGTGCCTGTCCCGCTTGCCGGGGAAACATTAGTTATCCATCCGGCATTGCTCGTGGCGTTCCAGGTGCAGCTGTTTGCGGTTGTCACGGAGAAAGAGGCGTTGCCGCCGCCTGTGCCCGGCGAAGCGCTGGTGGGGTTGAGCGTATAGGTGCAGCCGCTGGCCTGGGTTACGGTGAAAGTCTGTCCCCCTATGGTTATAGTGCCCGTTCTTTGAGGACCTGTATTGGCGGTATATGAATAATTTACCGTCCCGTTTCCTGACCCGCTGCTGCTTGTTGTAAGCCAACTGGTGGAATCGCTTGTGGCTGTCCAACTGCAGCCTGTCCCCGCCGTAACGCTGAAAGAGCCGTTCCCGGACCCGCTGCCCGGAGATGCGCTGGATGGACTGATCGTATAGGAACATCCGCTAGCTTGTGTGACGGTATGGGTACGCCCGGCTATGTTGATGTAGCCTGTCCTTGCCGTGCCGGCACTGGGGGCGACTGTGTAGTTGACCGTTCCGTTGCCTAATCCGCTACTGCCGGATGTAATGGTGATCCATGTAGAGGAGGCGTTGTTAGCCATCCAGGGGCAGGACGTTGTTGTCGTGACATTGACGCTTCCCGATCCTCCAGCCGAGGCATAAGCCGCATTGTCAGGAGAGATGGAATAGCTGCATGTTGCCTGCGGGAAAAAGACCGCCAGATTTGCCAGTGATACATGCTGTGTACTCCCGCCCGTGGCTTCGGTGAAGCCGAAGAATATCTTGCTTAGATTGTCATGGTCTGCCTGTGCAAGAGACGCTGTCCTGTCTATAATCGGTGATGAATCCGAGTAGGGGACTATCACGTCCTGGAAATGGCTCTGTTGAAGACCGGTCAACGAACTGAGACATAAGATATAACCAGTCGGATTGTAACAATTCGGGTTCTGACTCAAAACCCAGGCCTTGACACGATAATTATAGGTGCCCTGTCCGTTCGGCGAACTCGGCCGGGTGATTTCAATTCGTGTATTGTACTTATATCCGTCCTCCAGCCAGTTGCAGGTATTAGCTGAGCTCCTGCATTGGTATCCCCTGCCGGAGGACCCTGTGAATTCATAATAACCTCCGGTACCATCATTCCAGGCGGAATTTACTGGATCATTGCCGCTTCCGCCAGCGCCATGCCTGTTGTCGTCGAAGCTGTCCCTCGGATATGAAATGCCATTAACCGTACAATTGCCGCCGGTCGGCGTTCTATCTCCCCAGAATAAAAGCGCCACATGGTCCCTGAAGCTGGTTCTGGTGGCGCCGCCGTTGTGGTCGTTTCTGCTGCCCGAGGAGCAAATGTCGCCGTTGCTGTTGGGATAAGTGTCGAACTCTATTGCCATCTTGGGCGGCTTCAGGCCGAGCTTGTCCGTGGTAGCGTCAGGCCCGGCATAGCCTACGAACTCTCCATTACTGGTACTTGACGGAGAACCTCCGGTCCGGTCGCGTGTATTCTGTATGGCGCTGATAACGGCAAACGTGAACCCGTCGGCTGAGTTCGTGCTGTCGGTTGAAGAATCTTCATCGAGGAAGGTAAATTCAAAATACACATTAATGCCCTGACCGAAACTGCATACGCCTTGATTGCAGTTGCCTACAATGCTGCTCCCCTGATACCAGTCTGCTCCGTAACCGTCATTGATACCGCCGCCCATATTGATCGCCTGGTTAGTCATGTCCACGGAAATGGGACTCCCTCCGCTGCCCTGGGAGCGACCGGTGGTCGGGCTGGCGAAACTGGCCATGTCATCTTTAAAGCTGATTATGTTGGAGGGCAGCGGCGCCCAGGATGCGTTATAGGTAGATCCCCTTTTGGCCTCCATGAATTTGCCCTGATTGACCATGCCTGTGGATGTGATGACGCCGTTGGCGCTGGAGATGGTAAAGGAATGTGTATAGTTATTGTTCGCGTCGAGCAGATAAAAGGTAGTCGCCGAAAAATTCGGGGCGTGCAGACCGACTGCATAACGGATACCGGCCTGTGTAAGCTCATAGGCATTGTCGTTATTATTTGACAGTATCTCGCTGTAGGAGGAGGATGTGGAAAGAGTATAAAGGCCGGCGCCGAGGGCGCTCATCAGGGCCATGGCGATGATGAGCGCAATCAGTATGACCCCTTTTGGGTTTTGTATAAGCATAATCCTGCCTTACCAGTAAGATTCCTGTACGCTGACGCTGTTTGTAAAGCTTGACGCCGCGTTGTCCGCCCCCGTTACAGAGAGAGTTATATCAATCCGCCTGATGCTGGCAAGCGTAGCATTGTCCGGAGTCAAGGTAAAAGCCGTGACATTATCAATCAGGACGGACGCCGGAAAAGCCGGGACCGTCCCTGTAATCTGGACCGTGCTGCCTGAAAGCGCTATGGAATTGGTGACAGGTGTTAAATCGGTGGCTGATGTTGGTCTTGTATAACTCACCGAAGTTGAGGTTGTGGAATTAATGGACGTTGCCGCGGCCAGTTCCTTGACGATCCGGGTCATGGCTATCTGGGCCTTCTGAACGGTTTCGGCATTTTGCTTCGCAAAAACATAGCCCTTCGCGATCTCGGCCAACCCCATCCCTGCAATAGCGCCGAATATTGATATCAGTGTCATAGAGACAATGACCTCAATAAGGGTAAAGCCGGGATTATTAGCAGTGTGTATTTTCTGTTCAATCACATTCTATCTCATCACAAACAGGGTCGTCAGAGTTTCGGCGGTCCGGTTGGGCGCGTTAGCCGTAAGCCCTATGATGACCTTTAGAAAACGCCCGTAAGCCGGATCGCCTGCGGCGGCCCCGTAAAGTGGATCAATATTCTGCTCGTAATTGTTGGCATCGAATTTTATGAACCTGTTTCGGACAATGCTATAGCTGCCGAAGGAGTTGGTTTGCTCCGTGCCTTCCGCGCCGATAGCGGTCTGCAGACCTGTAAGGGGCGGCGCGGCGCCGTTTTGTCTCCATGTGATTGTATTATCGGCAACCGTGGCGTTGCTGACGATAGGCCAGCCAGGTTCACTTGCCCCGCTTGTGCCGGCAACGGTACAGATATATTGAAAACCGTTTGCGTTTGGTGTAGTGGGAAGAACGACGGCATTAACGGCATAGGTGGTATTCGGGTGCCAGTGCGGTATCTGCCGGTATTGGGCCGTAATCTTGTCCATGATCTGTTTTAAATTACCGGCTGTATTAAGCATGACAATAGGCGTTGAAGTTTGGGTAATGTTTGCGCCGAAAAATGACACTATCATGGTTGCAGCAAGCGCGATAACAACCATGGTAATAATCGCTTCGATAAGTGTGAACCCGGCTTCGGCAACTTTTTTAAGTGGTTTCATGGCGTGATATAACCAGTATTTGCGGCGACGGTAATTGTGGCCGTGGTGCTTCCGTCGCTCAGTGTGATCGGGATATTTGTAGTTCCAGGGCTGCCCCAGCCATCAAAATTGACGGTCGAAGGGTTTGTAATCGTCACACCGGACGTAAGGGAGTGGCCGTTGGAGCTTTCGGAAGGCAGGTTGATAGTTGCAGGGTTCGCGTTGTTATAAAGGGTATAGGAATTACCTGTAAATACTATGCTCCAGGAGGCCGTGTCATCTTGCATCGCTTTCAACTGGGCAAAGCGCAGATGCGCCTTTACAATGTCGGCCTGTGAAATCAGATCCTGTTGTGTCACACCCACACGACTGACAGCGATGGCCGATATTATGCCGATAATGACCAATATGGCAATAATTTCGATAAAGGTGAATCCCCGATTATCGCCCTTTTTTTTATGTAATCGATCCATGGTTTTTGACATCCTTTACTATACGTCACCTTTAATGCTGTTTTTCATCCTACCCATGTATAACTTTAATATAGCACACCATATTTTAATAGAGCTACTTGATAAATGGGACGTTTCTATATATTTTCTACATTGCGGGGAAGTTCACAGGGACACCTTGGCTTGTATGTTTGTAATCGGCACAGGCGTTGGTGGAGGTGACCAGGTGGGAGAGGCTTCACCCTCCCATCAATTCCCTCCCTGCTTTACCTGCTCTTTTGAATGGTGAAGTTCTTCGAGTGCTCCGTCCCGCAGTTCAAGTACGTGTTGATAAGTTCCTCTTTCTTGTGCTATTTTAACCCTGTGGTGCAAACAAAATCTTTTTCGACGATTTCGATGTAAATACAGGCAGCAGCAACAGCGGTGGCGGAGGGTATATCGAACAGGGGACCCAGTATTACTAAAAACAATTTTGGGAAAATAAGGACAGCGCCCGGTTTTAGGCAATTAATCGGGGTTAAGGAGCATCTATGCTGACCATCAGCATGTTTTACGGGATAATTATCAGGATGTTCTTTGACGAACATGCTCCTCCACACTTTCATGCAGAATACGGCGAATTTAAGGCATCCATTAATATTTTAACTTTGGAGATCATGGATGGAAGTCTTCCACGCCGAGCGCAAGAGTTGGTTCTTGACTGGGCCGAACTTCACCAAGGTGAATTGCGCGAAGACTGGGATCTCTGTCGCCTGAATAAGGAACCCCAAAAGATTGAACCTTTGAAGTAAGCGGGAGGAGAGAAATGCGCTGGAATGTTGTTTCAGCAAAAATTATTAATCACCTTGAATTCGCAGTAACGTTTGCCGATGGGCTTACCGGTAGAGTCCGGCTGCTTCCATCGCACCTTTTTGGCGTATTCGAGAAACTGAAAGACCCTGCCGTATTTAATCAACTTCGTGTATCAGATGGCTTTGTTTCATGGCCTGGAGAGATTGACCTTGCGCCTGATGCGATGTATCAGGCCATAAAACAGCACGGGGAGTGGGTGCTCCGATAGCATGTGCGGGGGTCTGGCTTTGGATATTAAACCGCACTGCTATGCGTATGCAAGTTTGCCTTTTGGTTGCGGGATATTCCTATTCATTATTACGGCGGTCTCAATCCATTCTGCAATAATTATCTGAGCATTTTTTACAGCCTCTTCGTAGGTAGATCCGTCCGCCATACAACCCGGAAGCTCCGGAACTTCGGCGATAAATGCTTCGTCTTCTTCACTCCAGTATACTATCAATTCATATTTAAACATCTTGTGCCTCCCTATGAAGTTTGTATTTCAGTATCATATTTCGCACCTGTTTGACCTGATACGGTTTCGACTTCCCGTCCTTCAGCGGCTGCAGATTGACAATCTCGGCAATGCCATCTTTGGATAAAATGTGATGATCGCCTTTTATGCGGCAATCAAACCCTAAACTCGTCAAAACTCTCTTCAAATCTTCAAAGCGGATATTATTATCAGAAAGACCTGAAAGTATTATTTCTAATATATCCTTGGCCATCCAACAAAGTATAACAAATATAGAGGCTATAAATCAGTAGGGGTGCAAGGCTTTGCATATTTGTAATAGGCGCAGGCTGTAAATCGTCACGGCGCTTTTATTGTCTGCCCTGCCTTAGAGCATCAACAGCACACTCAGCATTGCGATGGTCCAGATGATATCCAGGGGCGCCTGCATTTCGCAGGTGGAGTCACACTGCAGTAGAAGGTTCTTGACAAACCCTGACCATACTCATAAACTAAGTCCATAGAACTAATCCATAAGAGGTGTTTAATGCAAACGGTCAATATCCATGAAGCGAAGACGCACCTTTCAAGCCTGGTCGATGAGGCTGCAAAAGGAAACGTTTTCATCATTGCCAAGGCAGGAAAGCCGATGGTCAAGGTTTTACCGCTATCCGAAGGGGAGTTGAAAGGGGCTGAAAAGCTGGGGTTCATGTCTGGCGAGATTTCGGTGCCCGACGATTTTGATTCTCTGGCGGCAACGGAAATTGTCCAACTCTTTGAAGGGAAGTCCTCGTGAAGCTGCTGCTGGATACGCACATTGTCCTGTGGGCTGCAGGGCAGCCGGAAAAGCTCTCCGAATCAGCCCGCACCCTTTTGACGACGCCCGGGAACGTCTTGTTTTTCAGTGCGGCCAGTATCTGGGAGATTGTCATCAAACGGGGACTGGGACGGGATGATTTCAGGGCGGATCCGCGTCGTTTGAGGAAAATGCTCATCGTGCATGGTTATACCGAGCTGCCTGTAACCGCAGAGCATGCTTTTACGGTAGAGACGTTGCCTTTGCTTCATAAGGACCCCTTCGACCGTTTGCTGCTGGCCCAAGCGCGTGCAGAGGGGATGCTATTGCTGACAGTAGATGCTTCCGTTTTTCAATATAAAGAATCAGTACTGGCTGTTTGATCGAAAATAAAGGAGGCAAAGCGACCTATATCGGGATTTGGGTTAGAATAAACTCTTGACACATCCATCGTCATATGGGATGATATATGACGATGGATGTGTCATATGGTAATGCAGGCGGTAGTGATAACCGGGTTGAGCGGATATTGGATTTGCCCGCCCTCTTGGAGAAAAAGTCTCATTTTCTTCTTGGTCCCAGGCAGACAGGCAAAACATACCTGATTCACCATGCGCTTAAAGATGTGCCGGTCTATGATCTCCTCGACACATCGGTTTTTCTTGCCCTCAATCAGAATCCCGGACGCCTCGCACAGGAACTCTCCCCGAAACAGCGCATAGTCGTGATTGACGAGATTCAGCGGCTTCCGGTCCTGCTGAACGAAGTCCACCGCCTCATCGAGACGCGGGGGGTGCATTTTCTCCTTACCGGCTCCAGCGCCCGAAAACTGCGTCGTGGCGGAATCAATCTTCTGGGTGGACGGGCAAGAACGAAATGCCTTCACCCGCTGACGTACAAAGAATTGGGCGACCGGTTTGACCTGGACCGTGCAATAGAACGGGGTTTGCTGCCCTCAATCTATTACTCGGACGATCCCCGCGCCGATCTTCAGGCATATACCGGAATGTATTTGCAGCAGGAGATTGTTGCCGAAGGCGCGACCAGGAACGTTCCGGCCTTCAGCCGCTTTCTGAAAGTAGCTGCTCTGTGCAACGGCACAATCGTGAACTTCACCAATGTGGCGAATGACGCCCAGGTGGCACGCACAACAGTTTATGAATATTTCGATATCCTCAAAGATACTCTGATCCTTTATGAACTCCCTCCATGGAAGAAAACGACCAAAAGAAAGCCCCTCGCTTCATCGAAATATTACTTTTTCGACGTGGGTGTGGTTGCATCGCTTCAGGGCAGGGAGTTTCGTCCCGGCACTCCTGAATTTGGCGGGGCCTTCGAGACCTATCTTATACATGAACTCCTGAGCTACAGCGATTATGTATCCGGAGAGACGTTAAGCTACTGGCGCTCAACATCCGGGTTTGAGGTGGATTTCATTATAGGCGATCACACGGCAGTGGAAGTCAAGGCCAAAGAGAATGTATCGACCCAGGATCTCAAATCCCTGCGTGCGCTTGCCGAGGAAAAAAAGCTGAAGCATTACGTCTGCGTGTGCCTTGAGCCGCGCCTGAGGAATGTGGAGGGAATTGCCGTTATCCCCTTCAGGGAGTTTCTGGAAACCTTATGGAATGGCGGGTACGCATGAGACTGTCTCTCTTTGTTTTGAGATACTTTCCCGCCTTTGAATCGAAAAAAATTGGGGAACCGGGGGCCGGGTGTGACATCCCCGCAAACAACGGCAAATCCATAAGGGAAAGGCAGGTTTGATCATGAAAGTCACCACGGCGCAGGAGATGCGTGAGATCGACAGGATAACCATAGAAGAGTATGGTGTTCCCGGCCTTGTCCTTATGGAACGCGCCGGCCTTGCCGTGGCCGCGCGGGTGAAGGAATTATTTCCGGGTAATAGTGTTCTCGTCCTGTGCGGCGGAGGGAATAACGGCGGCGACGGGCTTGTGGCCGCGCGCAATCTCTTCAACAGCGGATTCAAAGTGCGGGCTGTGTTGCTTGCGCCAAAGGAATCCTTCAGCCCAGACTGCGCGGCGCAGTATGCCACGGCAAAGAAATGGGGCGTGCCGGTAGAGTTCCGCAAGTCCCTAAGTGAAAAGGACCTCCACGGCGCTGTTATTATCGATGCGGTCTTCGGCGCCGGGCTTGGCAGACCCGTGCAGGGAGAGATCGCCCGGCTTTTCTCATTTATTAATGGAACTGATACCGCCGTCCTTGCGGTGGACATTCCTTCGGGCATATCGTCGGATACCGGTGAAGCGCTCGGAGAGGCCCTGGAAGCCGATTACACCGTCACCTTCGGATTACCCAAGAGGGGGCACTTCCTGTATCCCGGCGCTGCTTATACCGGAAAACTCTTTGTGGAAGATATCGGGTTTCACATCAACCTCCTCTCATCGGACGCTCTGAAGGTGGCATTGCTGAACAGGGAAAGTATGTCGGGACTGCTCCCCTCAAGGAGAAAAAATTCTTATAAGGGAGATTACGGCCATGTACTTGTGGTGGCCGGCTCACAAGGTAAAACAGGCGCGGCCCTTCTGACAGCGGAGGCCTGTCTCAGGGCAGGAGCGGGACTCGTCACCCTGGGGACGCCAGCATCATTAATGGCCATAGTCCAGGCGAGGGTGACTGAAGCGATGTCCCTGCCGCTGCCTGATACGGGAAAGGGCGTACTGCTGCCAGAAGCCCTCGACGACATCCTCGCTTTCAGCGGAAAATGCGATGTTATCGCTATAGGGCCGGGTATCGGTGTTGCGGAAGGGATTGAGATGCTCATGACCGGCCTGGTCCTGAAGTCCCCTGTCCCGCTGGTCATCGATGCGGACGGTTTGAATGCGTTGTGTAGCGCGCTCGGAACAGGGCAACGCATCAGGGAGACTTTGAGGAACGCCAGGTCCCCTCTAATTCTTACTCCCCATCCCGGGGAAATGGCGAGACTCCTGAGCGATACGGGGCAGGGCATCAGGGAGATCGAGCGGGACAGGATAGGCGTTGCGGTCTCTTTTGCAAAAGATACTGCAACGTATCTCGTGCTGAAAGGCGTGCCCACAGTGGTCGCCTCTCCTGAAGGCGCGGTGTTCATCAATACCAGCGGCAACCCCGGCATGGCCACCGGCGGCTCGGGTGATGTGCTGACAGGCATCATCGCGGCCCTGCTCGGCCAGGAGCTTGAGCCCATTCACGCTGCCGCCCTCGGTGTCTACGTCCATGGGCTTGCAGGGGACATTGCCGCAGGCAGGCTTGGAATGCTCTCCCTGATCGCTTCCGACCTTATCGCGGCCTTGCCCGAAACCTTCAGATAAACTTATGATAATCCCTCCGCTGTTTGACGGGTTGCCTGTAAAGGCTTTTTTTACGACAAAGGCGCTCGGCTGCACTCCCGGGGATATCTCACTGAAATGCAGCGTGCCGGTGTCCCATATCTACCTCCCCCTTCAAAAGCATACCGACAGTGTCCTTGTGATAGATCATGACCTGCAACCCGCAATAGCCGACGCCGTTGTCACGAACAGGCCGGGTATCCTTATCGGCGTGCGGGTTGCCGATTGTGTCCCCATCCTCCTGTATGACCCGGTGAGAAAGGTTGCAGGCGCTGTCCATGCGGGCTGGAGGGGCACTGCCGCCGGTATTCTGAAAAAAACCGTACAGGTCATGACAGACAGGTTCAAATCGGAGCCGTCCTCTGTCCTCATGGCGGTGGGACCGAGTATACGCGGCTGCTGCTACGAGGTGGACGGGGAAGTTGCTGAAAGTGTGCTCGCGGCCACCGGGGAAGGCGCTTACAGCGTTAGAAACGGTGAGAAGTATTATCTGGACCTCGCCTCTGCCAACAGATGCCAGGCCCTTTCCGCGGGACTCTCAGCCGCGCACCTATGGATAGCCGACGCGTGTACCCGCTGCCTGCCTGAGGAATTCTACTCATACCGCTTTGCACCGGGTATGCTGGGGAGACAGGCCGGGTTCATAGGAATTGTCTGATTTCGCCGCGTAGTTTATAATAAGAACACCATACAAAAATTACCGTCATATAAGGAGCCATCATGCTTAGGGCAAAGGACATCATGACCAGGGACGTTATCACCGTCACCCCAGCCACCACTATCGAAGAACTGGCGCGTCTTTTAGCTGAGCACAGGATAAGCGGGGCCCCGGTGGTCAACGGCGCCGGAGAACTCATAGGCATCGTCACCGAGCATGATCTGGTAAGCAGGGACAAGCGGCTGCACATCCCTACGATCATCAGACTCTTCGATGCCTATATCATGCTTGAAAGCCCGGGCGCCATGGAAAAGGAAATAAAAAAGATGGCGGCGGTGACAGTCGAGGATATTTATGTTAAGGACGTAATAACAATAACAGAAAATAACACGGTCGAGGACATCGCCACCATTATGACCGAGAAGAAAAAGCATCTTCTGCCTGTTGTGGAGGGCTTTAAGGTGCGGGGTATTGTCGGAAGGATCGACCTTATTAAGGGCATGGGCAGGAAATAGATATGCAACCGGAACCATGAGCGTAATGAGCGCGGCGAGGACTATTACCGGTTCACGCCAGGATACCGTGTCGGCTGGACGCGCGCTCGGCGGTTTTCTTATGGCACGCGGCGGGGCCGCAGTGGTCCTGTTGTACGGAGACCTCGGCGCGGGGAAGACTACCTTTATCAAGGGCGTAGCGTCGGCCTTCGGTATTGCCGAAAGGGACATAGGCAGTGCGAGTTTTGTCATAGTGGCCGAGTATGAGATATCCCCGCCCTTTTATCACATCGACCTTTACCGGGTAGAGAAGCGCAATGATATCGATGACCTCGGGATATGGGAATACCTGGGGTCAGACGGCATCTGCGTTGTCGAGTGGGCAGAAAGGCTCGACGACCTGCCCGAAGGAAGCATCAAAGTATCCATAGAATACCGTGACGGGGACTCGCGGGAAATCCTTGCCGAGGGTGTCCCGGAGGACCTTTTCGTATGAAAAAGATCGGCATTATTTGCAAGCTGGGAAGGATGGAGCCTGTGGACCTGCTGAGGGTCCTGCTCCCCTGGCTCAGGGAGCGCGGCTATGAGGTATCGCTCGACCAGGAGACCGCGGAGACGCTCAATATGGAGGGCTTTGCCAGGTTCCAGATACCCCTTCTGACTGATATGATCATCGTGCTCGGCGGGGACGGAACACTGCTTTCCGTTGCCCGGCACATCGGCGACAGGAATGTGCCCATTTTAGGCATCAACCTCGGGGGCCTCGGCTTTATCACCGAAATCAGCCGTGACGGGATATTTACCGCCCTCGAAAAGGTCATGGCCGGAGATTACGAAATCGAAGAGCGTATGATGCTCTCCGCTTTGGTGATCAGGCATGGCGAGCGCTTTGCGCATTTCATCGCCCTGAACGACATCGTGATAAACAAGGGCGCCCTTGCCCGTATAACCGAAATCGAAGTTTATGTGAACAAGTCGTACATTACCACATACAAGGCCGACGGTCTTATCATTTCAACGCCCACCGGCTCCACCGCTTATTCCCTGGCCGCGGGCGGTCCCATACTGTACCCCTCGCTGAACAGTATCATCCTTACGCCCATCTGCCCTCATACTCTGACGAACAGGCCCCTTGTGCTGCCGGACGACATGGTCGTGGAAACCATACTGAAGTCCGAGAGCGAGGATGTGTTTCTTACCCTTGACGGACAAGTCGGTTTTGCCCTGAACAAAAACGACATGGTGGAGATCAGGAAGGCGGAGTGCAGGACAAGGCTTATCATACCTCCGGGCCGCGATTACTTCAAGATATTGAGGACAAAACTGAAGTGGGGGGAGCGGTAGAAAGATGTTAGCCCGCGTGCCGGCTTACTTCATGCTGCTCCTCTTCCTCCTTCCGCTTAATTCCCGCGCCGCCGCCGACGAGAGTGACGGCGACAGGAAAACGGTCACGGTCATTGCCGGGGCCGCCAATCTACGGGAGAGGCCGGCCCTGTCTTCGGCCCGCATCTCGTCGATAGCCAGGGGAGAGGTGCTGGAGGTGCTGGATGAGAGCGCCGACAGATCAGGTAAAACATGGTACCGGGTCAGGACCTCCGGCGGCAAGACGGGCTGGATCAAGGACATCGCCGTTGCCTTAGCTCCTCTTTCCCCTGATGCTGAAAGTAAAGAAAAGAACAAAGATATTGAGGCCATTGAAAAGGACCTGGCCGCCGCGTGGACGCAGTACGACAGGGGTGACTATGAATCTATGGAAAAGTCCGCGCATAGCGCCCTGGATGCGGCCAAAAGAGCCGGCTACAAAAGAGGCATCTTCGGCGGAGACTACTGCCTGGCCATCTCATATATCAGCCGTGAAAAGTACGATGGCGCCGTGGACTACGCGCTCCACGCACAGGACCTTGCCATGGAAGGCAGGGACGAAGTGAGACTCGGCATGGTCTACAATCTTATGGGCAATATCTTCAGACAGAAAGAGGTCTACGAAAAGGCGCTCTATTTTTACGGGAAGTATCTTGAGATAGCGAAGAGGAGGGGGAGCCGGGAGGGCGAGGCCGCTGCCAGGAACAATATCGGCAATGTCATGATGGAGAAGGGCCGGTACAAGGAGGCCCTTGCTTATTACAAGGATTCACTATCGGCGAGCAGTGTGGCGGGCACGGACAAACATCTCATCGCGCAGGGCTACCTGAGCGTGGGCCGCGCCTTCAAAAAGCTCGAGGATTACCGGAGCGCGGGGAAGAACTTCACCTCGGCCGTCGAGATGTTTAAACAGGAGGGCAATGAAGGAGGCGTCTTTATAGGCATATGGGAGGAGGCTGTGAATCGCGGACTGCTGGGGGAGTATGATGCAGCCATAAAGATACTGGAAGAGAACCTTTCGCGTGCGGAGGAATTCGGGCTGAAACAGAACTTTCTGGATGAACTCATAACCTGTTCCGAGAAGAGCAAAGACAGCATGCGGCTCGAAAAATACAGGAAAATGAAGGCGGGGTAGAAAGCTGTGCAAAAGGAAGATAAGCGTGATGATATCAGGACGGCCCTGGAATTTTACCGGGAACTCGGTTTTGAGAGTCTGCCCCTTGGGCCCCGGCTTTCTTCTCCGGAAAAAGATATTGCGCTCAAGGCCCTGCGGCAGGAGATGGGTGATTGCCGGAGGTGCAAGCTCGAAAAAGACCGGACGCATATCGTGTTTGGCGAGGGAAGCCCGGATGCGCGGATCATGTTTGTCGGCGAGGCCCCGGGCAGGGAGGAAGATATTCAGGCCCGGCCCTTTGTAGGAGATGCGGGGCAGTTGCTGACGAAGCTTATCGAGAGGATGAACTTTAAAAGGGAAGACGTATACATCGCCAATATCATCAAGTGCAGGCCCCCCTCGAACCGGGACCCCCAGGAGGATGAGATGACTGCCTGCTCCCCTTTCCTCAACAGGCAGATCGAGATACTCTCACCGAAGGTGATAGTGTCGCTGGGCAAGATATCTGCATACACACTCCTTGGCATCACCGGGCCTCTTGCCAAATTCTCCATCACGAGGACACGGGGAAAATTCTACGAATACCTGGGTATACCGCTCATGCCCACTTTCCATCCCGCATACCTGCTCAGGAACCCCAGGGACAAGTGGCTGACATGGGAAGACGCCCAGGCAGTGCTTAAAAAACTCGAAATGCTTGACCGCATGGAGGAACAATGAGAGAAACCCTGACAAGGAGGGAATAATGCTTACCATCGGTGTGCTTGCTTCCGGGCGCGGCTCGAATTTCCAGTCCATCGTGGATGAAATAGAGGCCGGCAGGATCGATGCGTCCGTCTCTCTGCTCATAGTCGATCAGCGAGCCGCCTATGCCGTTGAACGCGCGAAAAAACACGGCATAGAGCATCTCTGTCTGGAGGCGCGCAGCTTCCCCTCCAAGGACGCTTTTTTTACCGCCATAGCGGAGGAACTCTTGAAACGCAACATAGAGCTGGTGGCGCTTGCGGGTTTCATGCGCATCGTGAGAAAGCCGCTCATCGACGCCTTTCCCCATCGCATTATGAATATCCATCCTGCGCTTCTCCCCTCATTTCCGGGACTCCACGCTCAGAAGCAGGCCGCTGACTACGGCGTGAGGATCAGCGGCTGTACCGTGCATTTTGTAGATGAAGGGATGGATACCGGTCCGGTCATCATACAGGCCGCGGTCCCCGTGTCACCCGACGATACGGAGGAAGCAATATCAGCGCGCATTCTCAGTATGGAGCACCGCATCTACCCGGAGGCCATACGGCTGTACGCTGAAGGCAGGCTGCGTGTTGAAGGCAGGATTGTCAGAATCAAGGGTTACGGGATGAAGGACGATTATATCGTAAGCCCTTCCCACAAGTGACACATTAGTGAGGATCTCCGGCGGCAGCGCAAAGGGCAGGAAAGTCGGCCTCAGGAAAGTCTTCCTGAAAAAAGGGGAAGCTGATGAACTGCGGCCCACGTCGGCAAAAGTGAGGGAGGCTCTTTTCAGCATTCTAGCCCTCAGGATTGCGGATGCCCGTTTCCTGGACCTCTATGCGGGGACCGGCGCTGTGGGCCTCGAGGCCCTGAGCAGGGGGGCGGCGCATGCGGTTTTTGTGGAAGAAAATTCAGCCCGGGTCAAGGTCCTGCGCGAGACCCTGCAGCGGTTCGGGTTTGGAGACAGCGCCGAGGTTGTGCGGGACACGGCGGAACGCTTCATTGAAAGGTGCGGGTCCGTTTTTGATATTATTTTTGTCGATCCTCCTTATGCCTCGGCGGAGGTGGAAGCAATCCTTCCCCTCATCCAGAGCAGGGAGATTATGCATGAAGACGGTATCGTCGTGGTGGAGCATGCCGCAAAGAGGCCGCCGCCGGAGCGGTTGGACGGTTTGGAGCGGGGGCGGGTCTACCGTTACGGGGACACCTCGGTAAGCCTTTACACAAAAAAACATCTGCAAAGTGAGGAGCAAATATGAAACTGGCTGTTTATCCCGGGACCTTCGACCCTGTGACCAACGGACACCTTGACCTTGTTCAACGGGGGCTCATGATTTTCGATGAACTGATCATTGCCGTAGCGCCCAATCCCAAGAAGCAGCCCCTGTTCAGCCTCGATGAACGCCTTGCCCTTATCCGGGAGTCGGTGGCCGGGTACAGCAATGTGAGGGTGGAGGCTTTCGGCGGCCTGCTGGTGGATTATGTGAAGGAGAAGGGCGGCGTGGCCATTATCAGGGGCTTGCGGGCCATATCGGATTTCGAATACGAAATGCAGATGGCGTTGATGAACAGAAGGCTGGCCATGGATGTGGAGACGGTCTTCATGATGCCCTCGGAAGAGTTTTCGTATCTTACCTCTACTATTGTGAAAGAGGTGGTCTCCTTCGGCGGCCCAATCAGCGGGCTCGTGCCGGGGATAGTGGAAGAGGCGCTGAATAAAAAGATCGGCAGGCATGCCTGATAACCGGGGATGGCGGTTGAGGTTTTCCGGCAGGACGACTGCTGCCGCGGTGTACACGGCGGCTTTGCTATATCTTCCCCAATTTTTTCGCCAGAGAGGTCGTTTCATCTATAAGGCTTTCCACCTCATCGAGTCCTTTGTCCCAGAAGTCTTTGTCCCCGATGTCCACCCCGAGTTTCATGAAGATGTTCTTTGGAGAGTCTGAAAGACCGGCAGCCAGGAATTCCTTTACCTTACCGATGAATCCCGGCTCCTGCTTTACGGAACTCTGGAGGGATTTCGAGATCAGCAGGCCGCCTGCGTAAGAGTAGACATAGAAGAAATAGCGGATGTGGTTCCAGTATATCCACCAGTTTTCCGCACCGGCGGACTGTTCCACCGATTCTCCCATATATGCCGCCATATGCTTTATAAAGAGCTTGCCTATCTCCTCATTTGCCAGATACCCCTTCAGCCGGAACTCATTATGGAGTTCCTGCTCAAAGCGGTAACAGGCGACCTGGCGGAATATGGTGGAGATGTCGTCATTGAGCTTTTTAACCATGAGGGAGAGCCGCTCTTCATCTCCCGCTTTCCTTAGTATCTCCTGGAGCACGAAATCCTCCATGAAGGTGCTGGCGACCTCCGCTGTCGAGGTGGGGGTCCCGAAATTCAGGGCGTTCTGTTTTTTCTTGATAAGCTCATTGTTTATGCCATGCCCGAGTTCATGGGCCAGGGTCAGCACATCGTCGAGCCTTCCGGTGTGGTTTAAGAGAATATAGGTGGGCTGTGTCATGAGGTGGTGCGCGCAGAAAGCGCCGCTCCCCTTGCCCTTGCGCGGATGGACATCGAAGCGGCCGTTGTCCGCGAAGTCGGCGACAATTGCCGCAAATTTGCCGTCTAATTTCCCGAAGACCCTGTCCACGAGCCTGAGGGATTCGGGGTAGGGATATTTTTTTTCGACTGAACCGTATTCCACATTCCTCTCGTGGTATTTAAGCTTCTTCACGCCCATAAGCCGCGCTTTCAAGGTGTAATAACGGGCGGAAATGGGGAACCTCTCAGCCACTGAAGAGATGAGGGTGTCTACGACGGCGCTGTCCATGTCATCGTCAATATGCCGGGCCATGTCGGGACGCTCAATTTTGCGCAGGTCATCATCGGTCTTTTTGTGGGCGAGCACTGAATTGATTTCAGCTTCGGCCACATCCGCGTATTTGAATAATATGCGGTTAAACTCTTTTGCCGCGGAGTCCCGGGTCCTTTTATTACGGCTGTTCAGGAGGCTTATGATCTCGGAAAAGTTTTTAGTTGTCCTGCCGCCGTCCTCCAGCACCACGCTGCCTTCTTCACGGACAAGGAACCCCGAGGTCATGCGCACCCAGTTGGAATAAGAGGTGGACGCCTTGAGGTTCAGGACCTTTTCCTCAGGCTCGCTCAGCATGTAGCGGGCTTCGGCGAACAGGCGCTCCAGGAAATGGCGGTAACTCTTCAGTCCCTTATGGTCAAGGAAGGCCTTCTGGCGTTTGGCGGGAATCTTGCCTATTCGCAGATGGAAGAACTGTATATCGTTTTGTATCCCGCGGCTGAACTCCTCTATCCGGTTGTATTTAGCCTTGAGTGCGGGGTCGTTCTCGTCCTGCTGCGTGCGTAGCCAGAAATAGTACCCTTCGTTTCCATCGAGGCCGCACCACCTTGACCACTCCTCGTATTCATCAAGCGCCTGCCTGAGGACGGCGGGGTCTTTGAGGTAATCCCTGCGCATTTTCCATTTATTTATGAAGGCGTAACTTTTCTTTTTGAGTCTTTGCCGCTCTTCATCCATCCGCGGGTCGTCGTCGCCCGAAAAGAGCGTGGCGAGGTTCCACACGGCATGTTTTTTTGCGGGGAATGGCGACGTTTTTTTATCCGGTGTTTTCATTTTACGGTCATGTTAATCGCTTTGCCCTGTCTTGCCAATAGTCCGGCTTTCTATGCAAATTGGCAACTGCAACAATAAGAATATCGGTGTCCACTATCTGATATATAATACCGTAAGGGAAACGACGTAATTGACATCTGCGCGTAAGGTTACTGAAGGGATGCCAGGCCTTTGGGAAAAGCCTGATTTGTTCGATGGTATTCAGCGCTTCCAATAAAAAAGAATCCCCCAGACCGGGAGATTCGGAATTGTAATATTCTACAGTTTCGTCAAATTCGATTTGAGCGATCTCAAGAAACCGTATCGCCATTATTTCCTGTATTTTGACAGGACTTCTTCAAGAGAGACCGCCTTCATTTTACCTGACTGGCAGGCGTTGACTCTATCATCAACTTCTTTTCGCCAGAGAGAGTCTATGTGTTCATCAGGCTGGTCCAGGCTTGACAGAAGATGATCTGCAAGACTTGCCCGTTCCATGGCCGGCAGTTCCAACGCCTCTTTTAATATCTGCTGAGTATCTGGAGCCATTTGCAACCTCCTCAATAATCTATGCCTTATTATTGCAATTATTGATAATTTTGTAAACTCAGGCTCTTAGACCTATGGACCAAATAACGGTAGAGCAATTAACGCTGATCTGTTATGATAGAAGACATGGGCGATACAACTGAATTCCAGCCGCTGACAAAACAAGACAGGATCTCCGTGATTATCTACCGGGCCGGGATTGTCCTGTCCGCGATCAGCATTGCGCTCGGGGCCTTCCTGCTCTTTACCTCCCCGTCCTCCGGAGCTGCAGTCTGTCCGGTAACGGGCTTTTTAGTGCTTCTTATTTCCCTGTACGTGTCCGTGGGATTGAGCGTCTTCTTCATCCATCTTTACATAAGCAAATTTCACCGGGGGCTCAAGAAACTCTATTATGCGGCCCTGGCCTGCCTGCTGCTGCTCTTTTTCCTGAGCGGCGGGGACCTGCCCGGGGCTTTCACATCCGGACACTACCTTGCGCTGCTCCTGCTCCCGCTTTCGGGATGCCTCGGTTTTATTACCGCAAAGGAAGCCTTCTGCTTTAAGCTGATGGAAGGATACATCCTGGCCCTTGTCATGCCCGCGTATCTCGTGCTCGTTGCCTCAGGACAGATGACCGCCAGGGGCGCCGCCTTCGGGCTTGTTTTTATTGCCGCGCTGCTGCTGCTGTTCACGCTCAGGAAGGTCTCTATGCCCCTGCATTACGATATAGGGGACAAGTCCGCTTACCAGTGATGTCCTGTATATCCGGCCTGCTCCATACCCTTTAGGAGTGTTCGGGAGTTGTTGCCTGGTCTTCCTGTCTGGTTTCAGCCTGCGTATCGTGGTGGCTGTTGTCCTGAACCGACGGGGTGGTTTCTGCCTGTCCCTCTGCCCGACCCTCTAACAGTGTATTCACGCTGGAAGGATTATCGGTGGCTGCGGCAGTCTGACGTTCACCCTTGCCGCTTTTTTTACGCCTTCTCCTGTTCCTCTGGCGGTTTCTCTGGGACTTTTTCTTCCTATCCAGGGCCAGCGGGCCGGCGCTCCCGCTTTCCACCTGGGCCTCCGTAGTTTCAGCAGCAGTTTCCAAAGCGGCTTCCCCGGCCGGTTCCTGCACAGGCGCTTTCCTCTTATCTTTTCTCGGCTCTTTTTGGGGCTCCCTGCGGTTCTCCTTCGGGGCCTCCTTCCTGGCTTCCTTGGGCGCGTCGGTTTCAACGGAGAACTGGCCGGGCAGGAGCTTCAGATCGCCGGTTACCAGGATATTTATGCCGAATACTTTCTCAAGGCGCATAATGTCGTCGCGCTTGCTGTTCATCAGGTAATTGGCGCTTTCCACTGGCAGCTTGCATTGTATGATCTTCGCCGTGCCTGAGGATGCCTTTGCGTGAATATCACGGAGCGCGGAAATGGCCACGGCCTCGGAAGATTTCAGTATTCCCGCGCCGCCGCAGAACTGGCAGGGGGTGTTCATGGTGTCCACAAAGGTGGGCCGCATTCTCTCACGGGTCATCTCAACAATACCAAAGCGCGATATGCCGGTTGTATCCATATGGGCCTTGTCCGAGGCCAGGGCGTCTTTCAGCCTGGTCTCCACGTCCCTCCGGTGCTTTGCCGCATCCATGTCGATGAAATCCATGACCACGAGGCCCCCGATGTCCCTTAATCTCAGTTGCCGCGCTATTTCGTCCACCGCTTCGAGGTTTGTCTTAAGGGCGGTGGCTTCGACGTTTTCCTCTTTCCTGCTCCTGCCTGAGTTGACGTCTATGGCAGTGAGAGCTTCTGTTTTGTCGAAGACAATATAGCCGTGGGAGGGCAGCTTGACGAACCTGTCGGACAGTCCTGCTATCTGCTCTTCAATGGCATGACGGGAGAAGATCGGCCCTTTTTCGCGATAATAGTTGATGTTTATTTTGCACCAGGGGAGCGTTTTTCTCAGGAACTCCTTTATCTTCTTGTATGCCGCTTCATCATCCACCTGCACCTCGGAAACATCCGCGGTAAGGTAATCGCGGACAGTCCGGACGGCAATGTCCTGCTCCTTGTAGATGAGGGCGGGGGTAGCGGCCTTCTTGGACTCGGCCTGTATCTTGTTCCATAGTTTGACGAGATACTTGAGGTCATTGGAGAGTTCCTCGCCGCTTATCTCGCTGCAGACCGTCCTGAGGATGAACCCCATGTCCTTGGGCAGTTTGAGCTTGCTGAAGAGCTCCTTCAGCCTGTCCCTGTCCTCCCTGTCCTCTATCTTCCGCGAGATGCCGACTCTTGTCTGTCCGGGCATCATTACTATGTACCTGCCCGGGATGGAAATGTAGGTGGTCAGGCTGGCGCCCTTGGAGTCCCTTTCATCCTTTTCCACCTGGACAATTACTTCCTGTCCTTTTGTCAGGACATCCTGTATGCGCGCCCTTTTGGTGTCCTTCTTGTTCTGAAAGAAATCGGGGCTTATCTCACGCATCTGCAGGAAACCCTGTTTTTTCTGTCCGAAATCCACGAAGGCCGCCTGCAGGCCGGGCTCAATGCGGGCGATGGTCCCTTTATAGATATTTCCCTTGAGATGCTCTTTTGAGGCGACCTCCACATAAAAATCTATGAGGGTGTCCCCTTCTACGATGGCGACCCGCTTTTCCTCGGGGTGCAGCGCGTTAATCAGTATTTTTTTCTCCATGCTACGCAGTAACTCCTTTTCCATTATCGGTTATTTCCTTATCCTGTTCCTCCGCTTCCCTGTGCACGAACTCAAGAGACCTGCTCAAGGGAAGATCGGGGTATTGCAGTGTGGCTTTTATTATATCCGTGAGGGGATAGTCCATGAAATGCCCGTCCGGGTATACGATGCGCATAAATCTCCTTTTCAGTAAAAAGCAACGTCGTCCCTTGCCGCCGGGGAGGGGGATAATGACATGCTCAGGATCCTCTCCGAGGTGATAGCGACGTATTAATTCTTCAACCTCTTCCATTCAGTCTCATTACGGGTATCCTGATGAGCCCGGTCCTCTGGCAGGGGACATCTCCTGGTACGAAAACTGCCGTGTGGCTGAAATACTGATGCTGCATAAGCAACAGACCTATTTTACGGTGTTTTGTCCGATAATTCAAATCAATTCGGCAAAAAAAGAGGATGCAGGTTTTATTGTGCCGGATATCAATAGCTGTTGACGGCGTCGATGAGCTTTCGCAGCATACCGAAATCCTTCCGGTTGAAGTCTATTATGAGGCGGGGCAACGCGGCGGTCTCCGGTTCGTCCTCTTCAGCCGGCAGGAGACAGGAGGAACAGATGCTGCCGCCGGGAACGAGCAGGTCGGCAAAGCAGCGGTTAAGTTCCTGTATCGCTTCCGGGGGCAGGGGAGAGGCGAGCCTGAAGACGAGCTTTTTGTCCACATAACGCTGGCTGTGGTAGCGGCGGTAGAAGCGGCTGATACATGCCACCGCGTCATCCACTGAGCTGACGTGTTCGAAGAGGCTGAAATCCGACTCGCTGACATAATTCTGCGCGAGCAGTTCAGTCTTAAAGAAACGCAGCACGCTGGTCCAGTACGTGCCGCCTGGTTCGTCCACAAGTACCAGCGGCATGGGATTGCGCTTCCCGGTTTGTATGAGGGTAAGGGTTTCCATGGCCTCGTCGAGAGTGCCGAACCCGCCCGGGAAAAGGGCGATGGCGCTTGCTTCCTTTAAAAAAGCCACCTTCCGGTTGAAGAAATATTTATAGGTGATGAGGCGGGGGTTTCCTACCAGCGTTGGGTTCGGACTCTGCTCAAAGGGAAGGCGGATATTGACGCCAAAGGAATGCTCCGGTCCGGCGCCTTCATTGGCGGCCTGCATAATGCCGCCGCCCCCGCCGGTGATGACCATATAGCCCGCCTCCACCAGCTTCCTGCCGAACTGATACGCCATCTTGTAAACCGGTTCATCGGGCCCTGTCCTTGCCGAGCCGAAGACCGTGACTTTCCGCACGGCGCGGTAAGGGCCGAATATTTTGGAGGTAAACCTCATCTCCTTGAGCGTGGAATTCATGAGTTTGAGATCGGCCCGTGCGTTGTCCTCCTGCCCGGCCTTAAGAGCGGCGAGGACCATCTCGCGGACGAGGTCCGGGTGGCGGATGTCCCCGGCGATCTCCATGAGACGGTCTATTCCTTCATCGGCAGGTCCGTTGGTTTTTGTAAAATGAAGGTCCATTATGGATTATAGTATTTTTTCTTTTTTTTAAGGTATTCCTGTTCCACGTGTCCGCCGTAGTCGTGGGGGTACTTGTACCCTTCCCCGTGCCCCAGTTGTTTTGCGCCGGGATAGCTTGCATCTTTCAGATGGTCCGGCACTTCCTGCGTCTCCTCTTTTTCGACGTCCTCCATGGCGGCTTCAATGGCGCGGTAACAGGCATTGCTCTTCGGAGCGCGGGCAATATAAAGGGCCGCCTGGGAAAGCGGTATCCGGGCTTCAGGCATGCCGATGAACTCAACGGCGCGCAGGGTGGAGGTGGCGAGGACCAGGGCCATGGGGTCCGCTTCTCCCACGTCCTCGGACGCGCAGATGACGATCCTCCGCGCAATGAACCGGGGGTCTTCTCCTGCGTAAAGCATTTTTGCGAGATAGTAGACCGTTGCATCGGGGTCTGAGCCCCTCATGCTTTTGATAAAAGCGGAAATGGTATCGTAATGCTGGTCGCCCTTTTTATCGTAGACCACCGCTTTTTTCTGGATGGACTCTTCAGCGACTTCCTGCGTTATCCTGACAGCGCCATCCGGCCCCGGCGCGGAGGTAAGCGCGGCGATTTCTAAAGCGGAAAGGGCTTTGCGGGCATCACCGGCCGACATCAGCGCAATATGACTCAAGGCCTCTGCATCAGCATGTATGGACAGGGCGCCCAGTCCCCGCTCCGCGTCCGCCAATGCGGCATGCAGTATGCGCAGGATATTTTCTTTGGTGAGAGGTTTAAGTTCGAAGACCTGGCTCCGTGAAAGGAGCGCGGAGTTGACATAGAAGAAGGGGTTTTCCACCGTAGCGGCAATAAGGACGATGTTCCCCTCCTCGACATCCGGCAGCAGAGCGTCCTGCTGGAGCTTGTTGAAGCGGTGTATTTCATCGAGGAAGAGAATGGTGCGTATCCCCTTTGTCTTGCGGGTGCGTGCGGACTGAATGACCTTCCTCAGGTCATCTAGGCCCGCGGTAGCCGCGTTGAGCCATTCAAAGTGCGCTTTGGTCTTTGCGGCGATGACCCGCGCAAGCGCCGTCTTCCCGGTGCCGGGGGGGCCGTAAAGAATGAGGGACGTGATTCTGTCAGCCTCGACCGCCCTCCTGAGCAGTTTGCCCCTGCCCAGAATGTGTTCCTGCCCGGTGTACTCATCGAGGTCCCTCGGGAACATACGGTAGGCGAGAGGGGCTGAGGTGTCGGGAGGTTTTGCCGCCGCCGGTACGTCTTCGAAAAGGTCCATTATAGCGCCGGAAGGATCACTTTATTTTCCCGAGCATTTTTACGAATTCCTTCAGCAGGTCGGGGTCGTAATCCCCTGTCTCCTTTGCCACGAGGGTAAGGGCGTAAAAGGGACTGAAAGCCGGCTTATAGGGGCGCCGGGTGGTAAGGGCATCATAGCAATCGGCAATGGCGGATATCCTGCCGAAAAGTCTGGTGTCCTTTCCTGTGAGCCCCGCGGGATAGCCTTTACCGGTCAATTTCTCATGGTGCTGGACCACCGCATCGAAGGCTTCCTCGGGAATGTCCTTGTGCTCCCTCAGTAGTTTCTCTCCCTCACGCACGTGGCTTTTTATAATCATGAATTCGTGCTGGTCGAGCTTTCCCTGCTTGTTCAGTATTTCCGGGTTAATAACAGCTTTGCCGATATCATGAAGCAGGGCGCCCATTCCCAGTTTTTCCACCCGGTCCTTATCGAGGCCGATATTGACCCCGATGCCGATGGAGAGGGCTGACACATTGACGGAATGGGTGTAGGTGTAATAATCGTACCCCCTGAGCGAGATAAGATCGTAAATGGTGTCCTTGTTTTCCAGGATACAATCGATCATGTTGCTCACCATGATCTGCGATTCTTTTATCTTTTCACCGCTGCGGGGATTATCGAGGAGGTCCTTGATAAGTATTTTGGAGTTTTCCTTGATGGCAAGCGCCTTCCTCTTCATGTCCTTTCCCTTGAGTACCCCGTCCGCTTTCAGGAGGGCCTTGATATAATCATTATACCGGGGGACGTCAGCTTGTCTGACAACGATATCTCCCGTGGCCTCCAGGACGTTTTCCGGCACCCGCACGGGCTGCCGGTAAGAAGCTTCGACGATGAGGTTAAGGCTGAACTTGTCGAGAGAGAGAAGGGTGAAATCTATTTCGGAGCCGGGGATGAGAAGCAGCTTGTCCACCTGGTGATGCTGGTCCTTATGGAAGGAGTATTTTTTATGGACGGCAACAGGGTCGCTCCCGCGGGAATCCTTTTGCTGCTTGCCCTTCCTGAGGTAATCTTCGATATCGGCATCTCTGGCCTTGACATAGACCTCGGAGATGCCCTTCTCCCTTAGCACGTCAATGGCGCTGTTGGAGACTACCATGCCGCTGCTGAAAAGGGATTTCAAAATGCCCTTGTCCTTGATATATATATCAAAGGGGAGCCTGGCGCCGACCACCAGTTTGCTTGCTTCCAGCGGTTTATCGGACCCGCCGCCTAGTTCTCTGTATGTTGTCGCCATATCAGCATTTTGTGAAAAAGAATTTTAACGGCATTGCTTCTCCCTATGGGAGAGTATATTATAAACGAATGGTAAATTGCGATTCCACTGATGCTCATACACACCGGGCGGCGGCAAAGCCCCCTTCCGGGGCATGCTGCAGGTAAGTATAGCCATCGTCCTGTGGAGTTCCCTGGGCCTCCTCATACGGTTTTCAGGAACGCCGGCGCATCTGCTCATTTTTTTCTCCAGTATTATTTCCTCGTTTATTGCGGGGGCGGCGCTCCTGCAAAAGAAATACAGAAAAGAGATGCCTTCTTTCAGTTCCCTTGCGTACCTCATGATACTCGGGCCGATCACCCTGGCCAATACCTTCTCTTTCTATTACGCCTACCAAAACACCTCAATCGCCAATGCCGTGCTCGCCCACTATATCGCGCCGTTAATGGTGGCCCTTCTCGCTCCCGTTTTCCTGAAAGAAAAATTGACCGCACGTGTGCTGGCTGCCGTTGCCGTGGCGACTGCGGGCCTCTGGACCATGTTCGGCATTTCCGCTCCGCAGTTCCTTGCCCTGCTCACGGCCGGCGACAGGAATACGGCGGGGATTTTTGCAGGGCTCTTCTCGGGGCTCTGCTACGCGGCATTGATCATTGTCCTGAGGAAATCGGCGCGGAACTATCACCCGCTGGTGATGACCTTCTTCCAGAATTCCGTCATCATTTTTCTCCTGCTCCCCTTTGCGGCCCTGCCTGACAGCAGCGGCCCAGGCTTGTGGGTCCCCGTTGTCATGGGCGTTGTCCACTCAACTATTGCCCCGCTTCTTTATTTCAGGGGGATCCAGCATGTTTCCGCCAATCAGGCGGCAATATTAGGCTATATAGAGCCTGTCTGCGCTATCCTGCTGGGCGCCGTATTCCTGGGAGAAACGGTCCAGCCCAGGGTGATACTGGGTGGCGCCCTGATACTTTTTTCAGGTTATGTCACCGTGAGAATGTAATCCGTGGAGGCTGATATGGACTCAGAGCAGGATGTTTACTCGGTTGCGGGCAGGGTGCATGATCTTTTTAGCGAAAAGGGGCTTACACTTTCCGTGGCCGAGTCGTGCACCGGAGGGCTTCTCAGCCATTGCCTGACTCAGCGCCCAGGTGCGAGTTCTTTTTTTAGGGCAGGGGTTGTCGCTTATTCAAACGACGCGAAAAGGGATATCCTGGGCGTGCCGGGCAGTGTTATCGGGGAGCATGGGGCAGTAAGCGTGGAGAATGCCAGGGCGATGGCTGAGAGAATCAGGGCGATGGCGAAAACCGATTATTCTCTCTCCACAACCGGCAATCTCGGGCCGGATGTTCTCGAAGAAAAGGAGCGGGGCCTTGTGTACATCGCCGTCAGTGGAAAGAGCGGGACTTTCGCGAAAGAGGAGAGATTCGTAGGGGAGAGGTCCTCTAATAAAGTTTTGGCTGCTCTTGAAGCTCTGAAGTTTCTGCTTGACGTTGCCGCTTCCGGGTCAGGCTAGCGCTCCTGCCAGGGCGCCCCGCAATTCTTGACACTCCCCTGTGGGGAGGCTATACTTAGAGCATCTGGTTTTACTCTTACGGGGTGCAATGAGACTGAATCGTATAGGTATTGTACTGGGAAGCGTTTTCCTTGTTTTTGTCCTTTCTTTCACCTGCGGAGGCAAAACCGTGAAGGGTGAAAGTGACTCTTCCTATCTGGCAGGTGCGGCGGCGCATGAGGTCGGGATGACTATATTCGACGGAATTGCCCTGCGCAAAAAAACACTTCCCCCGGGCACGTTCAAAATACCCCATACCATTACGGCAGGTCTTTCCGGAGTTGTCTTTTTTACCGGGGATGGATTTTCTCCTGAAGCCGCTATTTTCAAGGCGGGAGACAGGCACATTGCCATGGGCCGCATTTCCCTCCTGAAAATGAAAGATACGAAAAAGGGTGTTGTCACCGGTGTTGTATACAAGCCTGTTACGGGAGGCAAACTTGTGGAGCACATTGGTATTGCCGCCCTGTATCGCGATGAGAGAGTGTCCTTTATGAAGGATGGTGTCGCCAGTTCCTTTGTTACCGATGACAGGGGGAGCTATACCGGAGAACTGCCGGGAGGTGACTATACAGTCATGCCGGATGGCAGTAATAAGCGAAAGGTCATTGTCGGGCCCGGCAGGACAACAATAATAAATTTTAAGAAAGGGATGGTATTGGTGGATTGATGAAGAAAACCGCACTGATCATGTTGCTGGCATTATTATTGTTTCCTGCCTATGCATTCCCGGGCGCTCATCCGGGGGACAGCAGTATTAAATTGCTGCAGAAAGCCTATTATCAGGGTGAAATCGATTATCAGACCGCTCTGAATTACAAGGTCAGCGCTATTTTCAATAACAAGGCGCTCCCCAAAGCATATCAGTCCGATGTCCCGCTCAAATCGGCGACCCCGGTGATGATTGAGGCCCTTAGAAACAGGCATCTTCTCTACCCGGAGAACAGGTTTATCCTGTCCCGGCCCACCGACTCGTCTGAGGGTTCTCCCGGGCATTCATACGGCCCGGGAGTTGCGGTATGGACATATGACAGCCCCGGGGGACATTTTAAAATACACTATACGGTGACAGCTACCAGCGCTGATAAGGTGTATGGTTCCGATGGGGTCCAGGCGAATCCCGCGTATGTGACAAACCTCGCGTCTTATCTCGACAACATATGGACCCAGGAGATTACCACCATGGGTTACCCGGCCCCTCCTTCCGACGGCACGGCCGGTGGCGACGGTAAGTTTGATATTTACCTGCTCAACATGAGCAGTGTCTATGGGTATACCAGTTATGATACTGACTCTTCGAATGTCTATATTGTGATAGAGAACGATTTCAGCGGGTTCCCCAGGAACCTTGATTCAGACCCGCGGATGGGGGCGCTGAAGGTGACCGCCGCGCACGAATTCTTTCATGCCTCTCAATTGCAGTTATCGTTGTTGATAGATCTTCCCTCCATCCTGTGGTGGACAGAGGCGTCGGCAGTCTGGATGGAAGACGAAGTATCCGGCAATGTGAAGGATTATCTTAATTACGTGGGGCAGAAGTACGACGATACCAACGACAACGGCCAATGGGACAGCGGGGAGACCTATTACTGGATAAACGGGACGACCCCTATAGGCACTTCGGGAAAATCCGGAAACGGGTGGTTTGATAACCCCGACATTTCACTGGATGAAGCTGCCGGAAACTATAAATACGGCACGGTTATTTTTTTGAAATACCTGTCGAAGACCTATGGGTCCGGCATTATAAAGTCCATCTGGACGAGGATAGGCAACGGGGCCGATGCGCTGAAGGCGGTGTCTGACGAGCTTGTTGCACGGGGGACCAGTCTGCCTGCCGCTTTTATTGCTTTTGAGTCGGCGAATTACCGGAGAGACTATCCCGACGGTAACTACTATCCGATCATCCGGCATTCTGCCGCGTATACGACATACCCCAAAACGCCTTCCGGCTCTCTCGACCATCTCTCGGCGAATTTTATCGCCTTTAAACCGGACGGCCTCTCCGCCACCCTTAATCTGACATTTACCGGCATGAATACCGGCAATCTCGCCGTCCATCTTGTCCTGACCAGGGCTGCGGGAGGTTTTGACGAGCAGGATGTGGCTCAGAACAGTTCCTCCGTTACGACCCAGATAGCTGGTTTCGGAACAGCGGCAACATATTCTAAAGTGGCCATGATCGTCATGAACACGTCTTCATCACAGGATGCGGCGGCATACTCCGTCAGCGCATTGGAGTCCGCTACTTCATCTTCCGGAAGCAGTAATGACAGTCAGGGCGCCACGACTTCGGGTAGTGGAAGCAGCACCACTACAGCCACCACTACCACTACAGCAACCACCCCTGCAAGTGGCGGCGGTGGCGGCGGCTGCTTTATCGCAACGGTCGCATACGGCAGCTATCTTGCGCCCGAGGTTATGGTACTGAGACACTTCAGGGATGACTATCTCCTGACCAATGCGCCGGGAAGGGAATTGGTGGAGTTTTATTACAGGAACTCGCCTCCACTGGCAGCGTATATAGGGGAGCATGAGGCCTTGAGGTTTGTGGCAAGAATTGCCCTGACCCCTGTCGTTTACACGGTGAAGTATCCTTTTGTTGCAGGGGCAATGATTGTCATCGGCGTTGTTCCGGCGGTGAGGAGAAGGATTCGAAAGGGTAAGGTATGCCGGAGAGAATCCAGTCTGAAATAAAGCAGGAGATCGGGAAGCTTGTGGAGGAACTCAACTACCACTCATACCGCTACCACGTCCTCGATACGCCCCTTATCTCCGATGCGGAGTATGACCGGCTCTATCACACGCTGAAGGCGCTCGAAGAACAATACGGCTATGTACTGCCAGATTCTCCCACGCTCCGCGTGGGCGCTCCGCCCCTGGACTCTTTCGTGAAAATCCGGCATCAGGAAGCCATGCTCTCCCTCGGCAACGCCTTCTCACGCGAGGACATACTGGATTTCGACGGCAGAGTAAAAAAGCTCCTTGGCTCTGAAGAGGCTGTGGACTATACCGTCGAGCCCAAATACGACGGGCTCGCCATAGAATTATCGTACCTCAACGGGCTCCTTTTACACGCCTCCACAAGGGGCGACGGCTACGAGGGCGAAGACGTTACGCAGAATATCAGGACCATCCGGACGGTCCCTCTGAAGATCGAGGGTCTGCGTCATATGCCCGAAATGCTCGATGTTCGCGGTGAGGTATATATGTATCTCGATGATTTCGAAGCGTTGAACAGGGAGCGGGAGGTCCGGGGCGAGCCCCTCTTTGCAAACCCCCGGAATGCCGCTGCCGGCGCGGTGAGACAGCTCGATTCAACTATCACAGCCTCACGAAAGCTTTTCCTTGTCTGCTACGGGGTGGGCGCATCCCGGGGGCTTGAGGTGAGCAGCCAGACCGGACTCATGGAGTGGCTCAGGGAAGCGCGTTTCTCCACGCCTGTCTCTTTCGGGCACGTACGGGGCATCGATAGCGTCATTGCCGCCATTAATGAAATCGGGGAACTCAGGAAATCTTTCCCCTTCGAGACGGACGGGGCAGTGGTAAAGTTAAACGATTTCGGTCTCCAGCAGAAACTCGGGGTCAAAACGAGGGAGCCCCGCTGGGCCATTGCGTACAAGTTCGCGGCCCATCAGGGCACCACAAAGATAGCGGATATACGCGGCAGTGTCGGCAGGACAGGCGTTATAACCCCCTTTGCTGTATTCGAGCCGGTACGTATAGGCGGTGTTACCGTGTCGCGTTCCACCCTCCATAACTGGGACGAAATAGAGCGCAAGGACATCAGGGTCGGAGATACCGTGGTGGTGGAAAGGGCGGGTGACGTTATACCGCATGTGGTGGCTGTGGTCAGTGACAGCAGGACAGGGGATGAAAGACCGTTCCCTCCGCCGCATATCTGTCCTGCCTGCGGCTCAAGGGTCATCCGGGAGGAGGGTGAAGTCGCGGTGCGCTGCATTGCACTGGACTGTCCCGCCCAGGTCCAGGAGAAGATCATTCATTTTGCCTCGCGGGGCGGCATGGATATACGGGGGCTGGGGGAAAAGAATGTGGAACTCCTGTATACAAGACGTCTTATAAGCCATTTCGAAGATATCTATATGCTGAAAAAGGAGTGCCTGCTCAGTCTGCCGCGTTTTGCCGGGAAGTCGGCCCAGAACCTCATCGAGGCCATTGAAAAGAGCAAAAAGACCACGCTGGCCCGTTTCCTCTTTGCCATAGGTATCCTGCATGTGGGAGAGCATGCAGCCAGGCTCCTTGCCCGGAATTTCAGGGGAATCGAAGCCTTATACGGGGTCACTGCCGACAAGGTCTTGAGCATACCTCACCTTGGGGACAAGATTGCGGCCTCGGTGGCGAGCTTCTTCGGTGATGAAAAGAACAGGGCCACTCTCACATCCATGCGAAAGCTCGGTTTGAAAACCGAGAACCCAGATTACAGCGGAACGGCTAAGGGAGTGCGCACTTTTGAGGGGCTTGCCTTTGTCATAACAGGGACACTGCCGGCGCCCCGCAAGGAAGTTGAGGATTTGATTGAGGGCAAGGGAGGAAATGTCTCTTCCGCTGTTTCGAAAAATACTGACTATCTGGTTGCGGGAGAAGAGCCAGGTTCAAAGCTGGGGAAGGCACGGTCCCTTGGAGTGAAAATCATCAGCTATGATGAGCTGAAAAAACTGATCCTGAAAAACGCGGAGCAACCGCGCTTGTTTAATTAGAAACCGGTTCTGTCGTAGGGGCGGTCCCCGGCGGGTCGCCCGCCTTTTGCCTTACGGATTTTATGGATGTGCCAATGAGGAGAGATAGGGGATAAGGCTAGCCAGTTCCTCCGGCGTGACCGCTGAATGCCATTTCCCGGTTAAGTGGGCGATGAGCACGATCCCGAAAAAAAATATCACTACAGCCACCGCGAAGTATTCAGTTCTTATTACACGTCTGCCGGGCAGCGCCATGTCCAGCGCTCCTTCCGCGTGACAGTGGCTTACGCAGGTAAGGCATCCGGTACATTCCGCGGACCTGATGATCTTCTTTTTGTCCACCGGCAGTAAAGATGGGCAGTTTCTGCTGCATGAGCCGCAGTTGATGCACTTCGTTTCGTCTCTCCGTATCTTTGCCGGGCTTGCGCAGCTCAACAGCCCGAGCAGTGCGCCGTAGGGGCAGAGATACCTGCACCAGAAGTTCCGGAAGATGAGGGAGAGCCCAAACAGGATGACCAGTGTTGTCCCTGTTACAGTGGTCATTTCAGTGAAGAACTTCAGGAGCTTTACATCCGCCACTTTCCAGTACGGAGTTTCCATGAAGCCCTTTAACTGGAGCGGCGTCATTTTTATGAGAATAACATAGAGGAAGAAAGCCATAAGCAGGTATTTCAGAGACCGCAGCGGATAATCCAGGTATTTAGGCAGCGCGAAATTTCTTCTGAACGCTCTGTTGCCGGCCTTTCCCGCAAGTTCAGAGAGTGTGCCCACCGGGCATATCCAGGAACAGAAAGATTTTTTCACTAAAAGGGCAAGCACGATAGCGGCAATAAACAGCACCAGGGCCGCCGGATGCAGCGGGTCGAATATTCCTTCTGTAAGCCAGAGCTTGAGGGCCATGAGCGCGCCTATGGGCATAAACCCTTCCACGGCCGGAGAGCGCGTGGCAGAGGGGACTGCTCCGTTTTCGACGGCGCGCACGAAGTAATAGAAGCTGACACCCGCGTACAGGGTCATGGCGAAAACAACCCACTGTACGAAAGAACGGATTTTCCCGGCGCTTACATTGATAATAGTATGCATACCATTTTATTTTACAGCAGCCGGAAGCGGCAAGGATATGACTTAAATCAGCGTTTGTTATAGGCCGAAAGCTTTTTTTACAAAGGCGAGGGCCTCTTGCCGCGAGGCAATAGAGCCTGCCAGCGCGTTGTCCTCCACTGCTTCGAGTATGGTGCCGAAGAGGGGGGAGGGGGCCAGGTGAAACTCCCGTATAAGGTCTTCGCCGGTAATAAGGGGAAGAAAATCTATCCTGTCTTTTAATACGCCGTCGTAAAACGCCAGGACCTCCCTGTAGAGGGATGAGCCGGGGTCCGGGCATAAACGGCTTGCGAGAGCGTATAGGAGCAGGGGATAGAGGTCATCCCGGATATTTTTAAGGAGGCGGATGCTTTCCAGTGCGGAGAAGTCTTCCCTGTGGCGGCCCAGCATACTGACACATTCGCGGTGGTCAACAAGTAAAGTCATGTAATCCGTTTCCCTGCGCGACATTTTCAGCCGCAGCGCGGAGGCAACCAGCGTCTCGCCGGAGGAAAAGAGAGAGGAAAGTTTAGCCCCTGTTTTCCTGAAATCCTGGGAAAAGTAGCTGGACATGGCCTTGCCCTCTTCCCCGAAATAAAGAAGGGGACTGTTTATCATCTCCTCTACGAGGCGGTAGATATCGAGGGCCTCATCAGTGTTGCCGCATTCCAGTTCAGGGAGGATCAAAAAAAGTATGCCGCTTGCGGCCATGGCTTTTATTACATGATACGAGGAACCGCTCACAATAATGAGGCGCAGTTCCTCCGCAATCCTCTCGGCTGACACCGACGTGATAAGGGAAGAGAGTTCAACCAACGCACGTTCAGTGTCCTTTTCAACGGCGAACCCCAGCGTTGTCATGAAACGGTAAACGCGCAGGAGTCTCAGGGGGTCCTTGATGAAATTCTCAGCGGAAACCATTCTCAGCAGGCCCCTGCGAAGGTCGCCGGCGCCGTGGAAGGGATCGATAAGGGCGTCCTCCAGTTCCTGAGCGCTGATAAGGGGAAGGGCCATGGCATTGATGGAGAGGTCACGCTCCGAGAGGTCTAAAGAGAGTGATTTGTACCGCATTACGGACAGGTCGAGGAACTCCCCTTTTTTTACAATCCGGTAGTTGCCGAGTTCCTCATCCAGCGCCACGAAAGTTGCGCCGGAAGTGTCCGCAAAATGTACGGCCACTGCGCGGGCATCTTCTTCCAGGATTATATCTACATCCTTTACCGGTTTCTTGCCCAGGAGCATGTCCCGCACCGCGCCGCCGACAATGTAGGCGCCTCCTGCAATACCCCTGCTCACTGCATACTCCCTGAATTGCTCAAGCAGGGTATGAGTCATAAGCGCGAATCCTGAATAATGGTCACCGGGGTAAGCTTTTCAGTACCACATTATGGTTTCATAATGGGGTGAGGGCACGGTCAGAGTTATATAACCTCTTTGGGGACAGCGCTCCACCTCTTCGCTGTTGCGCATTATCTCCAGGGAGAAATCTATTTCGTCGTTCTCGCGCGCATTGATATCGGCAAAGGGTATCTCTATTTCGAACACGTCCTGTGCCGCTACGTTCAGCAGGGTTTTCACTTCGTTCCAGACTTCGTCGCTTTTTTTGAAAAGAAGCGCGCCGGCCTCCCCCTCCAGCACACGATAAACGATCCTGTACGTGGAAGGCTTCACGATGTTGATATGCACGAGTATATTTTCCTTGATTTCACTGAAGGGCATCACGGCATCGATACGCAGGTGGAAATTGTCCTTGTTGAACCCGTAATGGATGGTGGAGATGAAGCTTTCGGATTTGTGCATACTCCCGCCGGAGCGCTTCACATCGATGAACGCCGCCTGGTGCCATTCGAAATAGCTGGTTACGCATCCGTCGATCTTCGGGTAGATGAAGCCGCGCACAAAGACGGCCGGCATGACGCTCCTGTCTTCGAGAAGAATAGGCACATGAAGGTTGGGCGGGACATCCTTACCCATTACCTTGTATGCTTTTATCAGGTAATTCCTGAAGAGTTCGTCGAACTCTTCCTGGGTTTCCGTGGTATGGTCGTCTCCGTACCACCAGTTCCAGTCGCTGCCCTCTGCCGCATACACAGCTTCCCATGCCTCGCCGAGGTCCTTGCCGGGATTGGCTTTCCCGTATGCTTCCAAATCGTCGCGTGTCTGTCCGAGGTAATCCCAGGAGAGGTTGTCCTCCTCGTGGCCAAGCCAGACCCCGAAGTTCGCGTTTATCCACGAACCCGCATGCAGCCGGTGCAGGTGGTCGCCGGGGCCGTGCTCCAGAAGGAACTCGGACATGGTAACGGTCTTGAAGCGTCCGTCGTCGCTCAGGGCGCGGTAGAGTCCGCGCAGGAAATCCTGCCCGTCGTTAGCGTAATATTCCCAGGCGTTCTCGCCGTCGAGGATCACCGGAACTATATACGGCCTGTCGCCGGGCAAGGAGTTGCGAATATGGGCGAGCTTGCTCATGAAGTCTTCCACCGCCCTGTCCGCATTCCATCCGGAATAGGTGAAGCCGATAAGATCGGAGAGCTTGTGGTCCCGGAAGAACAAAGAGACCTCGCTGAACTGGTGGGGCCTGTAGAGCGTTTGCGCGTCAGTCAGGCGGCCTTCGGGATCTCTTAACGGCCTTTCGAGCGAGCGGGAAAGCACTTCCTCATCCGTGGCCATCCAGCGTATGCCCTCCGCGCGCGCTGCCCTGACCACCTCTTCGCTTACGGAGCCCTCCGAAGGCCACATCCCCGCGGGGGGCTGACCAAATAGCCCTGTGAAGTAGTTAATGGCCATCTGTATCTGTTTTACGGCGTCTTCGGGATGGGAGAAGCGCCTCTTGGGCAGACGTACATTGGGCATCCCCATCCTGGCGCAATCGGTGTCCCAGAGCAGGGGGAGTATGGGATGGTAAAAAGGGGTGACGGAAAGCTCGACCTGTCCCGACTTGCTCATCTCCCGGTAAAAGGGAATGATCTGGCGGAGTATGGCGAACTGTTTTTCGATAAGCAGGCGTTTCTCTTCATCCGTGAAGTCCCGCCCCTTTGCCATAAGTCCTGTTAGAAAGGGGTCGGCGTTCCTGAACATGGGATCGATCCAGGTGAGATTAAACAGGACCTGTAGATCCATGATATCGTTCTCGGTAAAATATTTCGATACCCGCACGAGGTCCCCCTTGGTAAACCGGAACCCCCTCTTTACCAGTAGTTCGTAATAGCGGGGAAAGGGCTTGATCATGTTGTCCCAGTTTGCCAGGAAGAAATTCTCTATTATGAACATCTTTTCCTGCTCGGAGAGGCCGGCCGGGTCCCTGAGTGTCAGGTCGAGGTATTTGTCCGTGGCATTGTTCTCCACGTAATCGGTGAGTTGCTGGAATAGGGACGGCACGAGGTTGAAGGTCTGGTGGATGGCAGGGAACTCCTCCAGGAGCTTCATCATATCGAGGTAATCCTTTATGCCGTGAAGCCTGACCCACGGCAGACGGTATATCCCGGTGGCGGGGTCTTTGTAATAAGGCTGGTGCATGTGCCAGAGGAAAGCAATGTAAAGGGGCCTATCGCTCATCGTCTTTAAACTGGAAAATATACTCGTCGGGCCTGGCCAGACCGTACTCCTCGCGCGCGTACTTTTCGATGTAGAAGGTGTCCTGCTTCAGGGCGCTTACCTGTTTTTTCAATGTGCTGTTTTCCTTCTCCATGGAGTGTATCCCGGCTTCCAGCCTGGCCCTTGTGCGGTTGAGCCCGACATATTTTATCAGGCCCATGTCTCCGAAAATAAGCGTTGTGCAGATATACAGGAAGGCGGCGGACATGATACCGAAGAACAGTATGTTCCGCCGCCTTTTTTCAACAGTCACCTGCTGTCGCAGGTTGCGTGGCTGTATTCTGCCTTTCATCGCTACAATTATGGAATATCCGGCCCTAAAAAATCTATAATTTTTTCGGGAACTTTACATTGTAGAAGACGCCTTTGCCCCTGAAGACGGCGGAGTCGCCCAGTTCCTCCTCGATACGCAGGAGCCTGTTGTATTTCGCTATTCTTTCGCTTCTTGAGAGGGAGCCTGTTTTGATGAAGCCCGTGTTGCAGGCCACCGCAAGATCGGCAATGGTGGTGTCTTCCGTTTCTCCCGAACGGTGTGAGATGACGGTGGTATACCGCGCGCGCTTCGCCATCTCTATGGCGTCCAGCGTCTCGGTGACCGTGCCTATCTGGTTCAGTTTGATGAGTATGGAGTTGGCGATGCCTTTGTCGATGCCCTCTTTCAGTATTTTCGTGTTGGTGACGAAAAGGTCATCCCCCACAAGCTGTACCCTGCCGCCGAGCCTTTCGGTGAGAAGCTTCCAGCCGTTCCAGTCGTTTTCCGCCGCGCCGTCCTCTATGGAAAGAATGGGGTATTTATCCACCAGGGCCTCATAGTAGTCCACCATATCGGCGGAGGAGACTTTCTTGCCCTCGAAGGTGTACTTGCCCTTGTCGTAGAACTCTGAGGCAGCTACATCCAGCGCGAGGAATATATTTTTGCCCGGTGTGTAGCCGCCTTCCTTAATGGCCTGAATAATGATGGAAAGAGCTTCTTCGTTGGACTTGAGGCTCGGCGCAAAACCCCCTTCATCTCCCACCGCGGTGTTCAGGCCTTTCTTTTTGAGCAGGGCTTTCAGGGCATGGAAAATTTCGGTCCCGGCCCTGAGCGCCGAGGCAAAGCTGTCGAAGCCCACCGGCATTATCATGCATTCCTGTATGTCGAGGTTGTTGTCGGCGTGGGCCCCGCCGTTCATGATGTTCATCATGGGAACAGGGAGCTCTTTTGCATTGCATCCCCCCAGGTAGCGGTACAGGGGCAGTCCGGCTTCCATGGCTGCTGCGTGGCAAACGGCCATGGAGACGCCCAGGATGGCGTTGGCGCCGAGTTTGCTCTTGTTGTCGGTGCCGTCCAGTTCCAGCATGGTGTTATCGATGAACACCTGGTCATCCGAATACATGCCCCTTAGTTCGGGGGCAATTGTTTCCATGACGTTTCTCACCGCGGTGAGCACGCCCTTGCCCTGGTACCTTTTTTTATCTCCGTCCCTCAGCTCCAGAGCTTCCCGTGTTCCGGTCGAGGCCCCGGAGGGCACTATGGCGCTGCCATAGGCCCCGCTGTCCAGCACGACTTCCACTTCAATCGTCGGATTACCCCGTGAATCGATTACTTCCCGCGCGTAAACGTCCAGAATTTCGCTCATAAATCCTCCTTGTGTATTTGGTAGGGGCAATTCATGAATTGCCCCTACGGACCGTCCTGTTTTTTAGGAGCGTGAATGGCCTCGCCATGCAGATCTTCCGCCGCTTCCATTATGCTCTCGGCCATAGTGGGATGGGCGTGGATCATATCAGCTACCTGTTGCGCCGTGAAGCCGGCTTTAATGGCCATGGCACCCTCATGTATAAGGTCCGCAGCATGTGCCCCGATGATGTGCACCCCCAACACCTTGTCGGTAGCGGCATCGGCGATGATCTTCGTCATGCCTGCAATCTCGCCCATGGCGTGGGCTTTACCGAGGGCTCTGAAGGGGAAGCGGCCCACCCTGATCTTGAGGCCCCTTTGTATTGCCTGGTTTTCCCTGAGGCCCACTGATCCGATCTCAGGGAGAGTGAATATGCCGGCAGGGACAACGGAATAATCAATCTTTTTTTGCGTGCCACAGGCGTTATATGAGGCGACCATACCCTCTTTTGAGGCCACGTGCGCCAGGAGTAACCCGCCCGTTACATCGCCTATGGCGTAGATGCCCCCGATATTTGTTTCCATCTTATCATTGACCTGTATCTCTCCCTTCGGGCCTTTTGTGATACCCAGTTCATCAAGACCGATGCCTTCCGTATTGAGGGCCCTGCCGATGGATACGAGGAGTTTCTCCCCGACAAGTTCATGGCCGTCCGCGAGCAAGACATGGACACCGTCGTTCAGGACCTCAACTTTTTGCACGCTTACGCCGGTCATTAGTTTGATCTTTTTCTTTTTTAACTCCCGCTCAAGCACTTCCGCAATTTCGGGGTCTTCTGTTGATAGGGCATGGGGCAGCATTTCAAGCATGGTGACAGCGGTCCCCAGTTCCCCGAATATGCAGGCGAACTCACTCCCTATGACCCCGGCCCCGATGATGATGAGGCTCTTTGGGATTTCCTTCAGGTCAAGGGCGTCGTCGCTGTTAAGGATATGCTCCCCGTCGCAGGGAAACAGAGGGAACTGGGCGGGTCTGGAGCCTGTGGCGATTATTGTCTTGTCCGTCTCCACCAGAGCAGTGGTACCGTCTTTTTTACGCACTTCGATTTTTTGTGGGCTGAACAGCCTGCCTGTGCCTTCGACGAGGTCCACGCCCCAGCTTTTAAAAAGGCCGCGGATGCCCTTGATCTGAGTGGCGACGATCTTGTTTTTCCTCGCCATGATTTTTGCGAGATTGGGAAGGACCTGTCCTGTGTTGTCTATGCCGAAATCTTCAAGGTTTCTGGCCTTGTGCAGGGCCTCGACCGAGGCGATGAGAGACTTGGTGGGAATGCAGCCCCGGTTGAGGCAGGCGCCGCCCACCTCCTCTTTTTCTATGACCGTTACCAGGGCGCCGAGCTGCGCGGCCTTGAGGGCCGCGACATAACCGCCCGGTCCGGCCCCGAGAATGGTCAATCTCACCTGGATTCCTCTTCGATATATTTCTCATAGTCGCTTGAATCCAGCAGTTCGTCGAGTTCGGAATCGTCGTCCATCTCGATGATGGCGACCCAGCCTTTGCCGTACGGGTCCTCGTTGATGATTTCAGGGGAGTCGGCAAGCTTCTCGTTTATTTCAATGACCGTGCCGCTTACCGGGGCAATGACCGACGAGGTGGCTTTAGTCGATTCTATCTCCGCCATTTCGGCGCTCGCCTCCACCGCGGTTTCAACCTCGGGAAGGTCGATATAAACGATATCGCCGAGTGCATCCTGGGCATAATCGGTGATGCCTATGGTGGCCTTTTTGCCGGACACTTTCACCCACGTGTGTTCATTGTGATATTTGAGATCTTCAGGATTCATCTGGTCCTCCTCTGGTGGTTATTAAAGATTTGAGAAATTCTGAACATAGTTTATACCCTTTGTCAAGAAGAATGATTTTATATGTCCGGGGTTCATAGGGAATATTATACTAAATCCTCTGATGTCGCAACGACCCTTAATATATCAGACTACAGAAGACAGCCCGTAAGCAGGACATGAGCAAAGTGATTGAAGTAAATAGTTCTTGCCGTGTGGACGGGAAAGTTTATAAGATACAGCATGTTTTTTGATTTGTCTGTCATGGGGAGCAGGTAGAAAGGATGAGCAAGAAGGATAGACATAGCCAGGGCGGAAAAAGTGATAGCGCCTCCTTCACCACCTCTGACAAGGAGTGCAAGAAACGGGGGAGTGAAGCGGTTGCGTCAAATGCTGATAAATGGCAAAATAAGGGTGAGGATAAAAGTTATGACAAAGACCCAGATAAAAAAAGCTCAGAAAAACCTGGCAGCGTGGCGAAAGAAGCACGAAGATACGGACTCCCTGCGGAAGGCGTATCAGGAAAAGGTGCTGGACTGGGTGGTGAAGTCCATGGAGTTCGAGAGGGAGCCGGTGAGTATGATCCGTCTGAAGGAACTCCTGGAGAAGGAAAAGGCAGCACCCGCCCGGTAGATTCGACACGCTATTTCGAAACCGCGCAGGGAACAAAATCATACTTACAGTGTCGGAAACTCTGGCGGTCTCGGTTGCAAAAACCATCCAAAATATTCTCAACTCAGACCTGCAAAAATATCCGAGGCCTTTGGAAGAAATGAATACGCATTAAAGTGATAATTATGCAATAATATCTAAAACAATGAGGGTACGGACATGATTACCAAAATGTTCCTTCAAAATTTTAAGTCCTGGGAAAAGACCGGAGATATCCGGCTTGCTCCTCTTACAGGTCTATTTGGCACGAACAGTTCCGGCAAGACGAGTCTGCTGCAACTTATACTGATGCTGAAGCAGACAGCTGAGTCGGCGGACAGAGCGCAAGTTCTTAACCTTGGCGATGAACGCAGCCTTGTCGAGTTGGGGGCTTACCGGGACATTGCACACCATCACAAGAAAGATTCATTGCTGAAATTTGGACTTCGCTGGGACTTAAAAAAACAGCTAGAGATCGAAAACCCAGAACATAAGCGGCGGACTCTTTTCGCTGGGAATGATCTTGAGTATCAGTCCGAAATTGAGGGCAATGGTTCAGGCCGCATTATAGTGTCTAAAATGTCATACGGCTTTGCAGAGCATGCCTTCTCTTTAAAAAAAGAAAAAGACAAGAACGAATATACGTTGTCTGTTGAAACTCAGACGGACAGGGAGAGATTTAGGTTCACAAGGGCTGTCGGTCGCCCTTGGGCTGTTCCTGCTCCCATAAAATGCTATGGCTTCCCCGACCAGGTTAAGGCTTACTACCAAAATGCGGGCTTTCTATCGGATTTCCAGTTGGCCTTTGAAGAGTTGATGGCAAACATTTATTACCTTGGGCCGCTACGTGATTATCCCAAGAGGCAGTATACCTGGGCTGGCGCTCAGCCAGCGGATATGGGGAGGCGTGGCGAAAAGGTAGTTGATGCCATTCTCGCATCTAGAGAAAGCGGAGAGAAGATTTCTCGTGGCAAGGGGCGTAAAGCATTAACGGTTGAGGAGTACGCTGCATATTGGCTTAAAAAACTTAATCTGATCCACAGTTTTAAGGTTGAGCCGATTACTCCGGACAGTAACCTTTACAGGGTTAAAGTAAAACGGTCGCCTGAAAGCGCTGAAGTTCTGATTACAGATGTGGGGTTCGGCGTTTCACAGATACTCCCTGTTCTAACGCTCGGCTATTATGTGCCCGAAGGCTCGGTCATTCTTCTTGAGCAACCGGAGATACATCTTCATCCGACTGTTCAGGCGGGGCTTGCCGATGTTTTTATTGATGTCATTAAGAACCGAAAAGTCCAGATTATTCTTGAAAGTCATAGTGAACACTTGCTGCGAAGACTCCAGACGAGGATTGCCGAGGAGACGATCAAGAATAGTGATGCTGCTCTATATTTCTGCGAAATGCTTGACGGTCGCTCCAGGCTCAAACATCTTGACCTCGACCTAATGGGGCGTATCACAGACTGGCCTGAAGGTTTCTTTGGTGATGAGTTTGGGGAAATCGCGGCCATGACTAAGGCAATACAGGAAAGAAGGATGAGAGGGCAGGAAGATTGAAAGCTGCTGTGGTGGAAACTAATGTTCTTGTTGTTGCAAACGAAAAATCTGAGCAAGCTGGACCGGAATGCATACTCGCATGTGTCAAAGCGCTTGAGGAAATCAAGCAGAAGAGAATAACCCTTCTTGATTCAGGCATGCTGATCTTTAGTGAATATAAAAGATATGCAAAATTTGCCGGGCATCCGGGACTGGGTGACAGCTTCTTCAAGTGGTTATGGACTAACCAAGCCAATCCGAAACATTGCCTCATAGTTGATATCACGCCTTCAACTGAAGCCCCTGACGATTTCGAGGAATTCCCCAATGATCCTTCACTCTCGAGCTTTGATCGTTCCGATAGGAAATTTGTTGCGGTTGCTCTGGCAAGCGGACGTAAATCGCATATTGTGAATGCAGCAGATACAGACTGGTGGCATCATAAGGAAGCCTTGATGAAGCATGGAGTCACAGTTGAGTTTCTCTGTCCTGATTTGATGAGATAAAGTATGGTCGACTTCAGGTGTCAGGCTTTGGATTATGGCATTTGAAGTATTTTTTGCGTTTATGGTCAGCGCCTGTTATCAGGCCTTTCTCCTCAAAGCCCAGAGCGAACTGTCATGCACGGCATGCATGTTCATGACAAAGGGAATAACCTCGTGGTTATTTATTATCCATTCAATGGATGAAAATCAACCAGTGAGTGGATGATTTTCAATATGAAATGATAATGGTTAACAGCGGACATTTGACTAATACCTTGCCTTAGACTACATTAGACTTATGGAGATTCCGCGATATGAATACTGTAAATATACACGAAGCCAAGACACACTTTTCCGCAATCCTTAAACGCGTAGAAAGCGGAGAAGAAATCTTGATTGCCAGGTCAGGCCATCCTATAGCCCGTATTTCTCCGTTATCCCCTTCGACAGGCAAGAGACAGCCCGGCAGCGCAAAGGGCAAATTAGTCATTTCAGAGACATTTATGGAGCCCTTGCCTCCCGATGTCCTATGTGATTTCGAGCAGTGAAGGTCTTGCTTGATGCCACGTCTACTCCAAGCTCTTTGTCCATAAAGAGCTGATGACGGCCAGTATGTTATCATAAAAAATCATGGAAATCCTTAAAAGCAGAGCGGTCCTTTACCTGAAGATGATAAAGATCGCCCATTCGGTTTTTGCCCTTCCTTTTGCCTTTACCGGCGCGGTGCTAGCCGCTTCAGGCATCCCGCCTGCAAGAACACTCTTTTGGATAACCGTTGCCATGGTGGGAGCGCGCTCCGGCGCAATGGGCCTAAACAGGATCATCGACAGGAAGATAGATGCGGACAACCCGCGTACCGCAAACCGGGAAATCCCTTCCGGGGCCATTAAGGTCGTGGACGCCACCTTGTTCAGCGCTATTTCCCTTACCGCGATGGTCTTTTCCGCTTACATGCTCAATCCCCTGTGTTTGATGCTATCACCAATTGCCCTGTTTGTGCTGGTGCTCTATTCCTATACTAAACGCTTTACCTGGCTGGCCCACTTTGTCCTGGGCATAGCCCTGTCAGCCGCTCCCCTTGGCTCCTGGATAGCGGTGCGCGGGACGTTTGATGCGGAGATACTTCCTTTAGGCCTGACAGTGGTCTTCTGGCTCGCCGGGTTCGACATACTGTATGCGCTGCAGGACATGCATTTCGACAGGAACTATGGTCTTTACTCCATCCCCCAGAGGTTCGGCATCAGGACCTCATTGATTTTGGCAAGGGCCTTTCATTTTATCGCCTGGTCTCTTTTAGTTGCTACCGGGGTCATATTTCATATGAATTTTGTTTATTGGGCAGGCATGTTCATTGTCGCTGGACTGCTGCTCTATGAGCATTCGCTTGTGAAAACGGACGATCTGAGCAGGCTGAATATGGCTTTTTTCAACATGAACGGCTACATCAGCATTACGGTTTTTGTTTTCACTTTGTTGTCGATGATCAAAATGTAACAAGGAAGGGCGAGGCACCGCCTAGCCCCTACAATTTATCGTATTACCGTAGGGGCTCCCGGCGGGTCGCCCTCTGTGTCTCGCATATATACATACTCGCAAGGAGTTAACTTTGTCATGATGCCTGTTGATTACATTCTGTGCGGTGACTACGTGCTCACCATGAACAATGAAATGGATGTCATCCGCAACGGAGCGGTGGCGGTCAAGGACGGCAAGATTGCCGCAATTGGCACTGAGGCTGACATCTTCAAGACGTATACCGCTTCACGCGTTATAGACGGCAAGGGAAGGGCGCTGCTGCCCGGACTCATCAATACCCATACTCACGCTGCCATGGTCTATTTCAGGGGGCTTGCCGATGATCTTCCCCTCAAGGACTGGCTTGAAAAGCATATCTGGCCCGCGGAGGGCAGGTGGCTCAGTCCCGAATTCGTGAGTGATGCTGTTGAACTCGCCTGCCTGGAGATGCTCAGGGCTGGAGTGACTACCTTCTCGGATATGTATTTTTACGGGGGGAGCGCGGCGGTCGCCTCGAAAAAAATGGGGATGAGGGCGGTGCTCGGCGCGGGTATCGTGGATTTTCCAACCAAGACCGGCAAATGTGCCGACGATTATATCGGGAACGCCGAAAAATTTATTTCTGAATGGCGGGGCGACGATATGATCACTCCCTGCATATCACCGCATTCAGCCTATGCCTGCTCCCAGGAAACGCTCGTGAAAATACGCGATGCGTCTGAGCGGCTCGGTGTCATGATCAGTTCCCATATTTCCGAAACTGAATGGGAAGTGGCCGAGATAGTTTCCAGGTATGGGAAGCGTCCCGTCGAGCATTTTGCGTCTCTGGGCATGGTGAATGAGAGGCTTCTTGCCGCGCACTGCGTCCATATAGATGAAAGGGAAACCGAACTGCTCGCGCAGGGAAGGGCAGGGGTCTCGCATTGTATCGAGAGCAACCTGAAACTGGCGTCGGGTTTTGCTCCCGTGCCCCGGATGCTTGCTTCCGGCATAAAGGTGACCTTCGGGACCGACGGGGCCGCAAGCAACAACGACCTCAACATCCTCAGTGAAATGTCCACTGCCGCGAAACTCCACAAGGCGCTGGCCAAGGACCCCACAGCCCTTGATTCGAGGACCGCGCTACTGATGGCCACTAGGTGGGGGGCTGACGTGCTGGGGCTCGGCAGCAGGGTGGGAAGTCTTGAAGAGGGCAAACAGGCTGACATTATTACCATGGCCCTTGGAAAGCCCCACCTGGCGCCGCTGTACGACATATACTCTCACCTTGTGTATTCGGCCATGGCTTCCGATGTGGAGGATGTCATGGTGGACGGGAAGCTTCTTGTGGAGAAGGGCAGGGCCACTGCCGCCGATGAAGAGGAGATAATGAGGAAGGCTATCATGTGGGGAGAAAAGATCGCCTCCGGCGACTCCTGAGGTATCAGAAAGTAATGTCCTCCGCAATCCCTGAGCGTTCTTTTATCACCTGTTCCACCTTTGCCCAGTCTACTTTGCCTTTGACCCCGGCCTTTTCTATGATTTTCCATGTTTCATCCGGCAGGCTTTTCAGCTTGCCGTAAACGTCCCGGTGTACTTCGAGGTATATCTTCCCCGTGTCCAGAACAGCTAGTTTGACAGGCATGTAGATTATTTCGCCGGGGGTGTTTGAGTCCACCTCATTATAGAGTTTGCTCATATGTTCGGGAAGCATCCTGATGCAGCCGTGACTCTGGAACTGATACACCGATGCGGGCCATATGGTCTCATGTATCTCGATGCCGGTTATGGAGGTGCGTATGACATGCTTGCCCAGAGGATTATCAGGACCGGGGGGAATCACCGTTTCCACCGGGACCCCTTCATTCTCTTTCTCCATCTCCTTCTGGATGGATTTTGGGATGTACCATGTGGGGTTCTTCTGTTTATTTTTCACGGTGAAGGCGCCCTCAGGGGTCCTCCATTGCATCTTGTCGGGGCTGGGGGGAATGCCGAGTCCTACAGGGACGGCCAGGGCGAGACTTCCATTTTTGAAGAGGTAGAGCATCCGGTCGGGGATATTGATCACGATGCCGTTATCTGCAACCTTAGGAATTATTTTTTTGTTATTCACCTTGAGTTTTTGACCTACATGCAGACTTTTCCTGGAGTCGAGGTTGTTCTCCTCCGCTATTTTTTTCCAGGTGACCCCGAGCTTTGCCCCGATCCTCTCTAGGGTATCTCCCTTGATTACACGGTATTCGACTGCATCGTCACCGATAAGGGCAGCGTAAGACACTGCCGGGCTGAAGAGAACCATGAAAAGCAGAACTAATTTCCTCATGTCGCTTGTGGCCACCTCATTTTGTGAAAGTTCGACTGAAACAATTACATATGATAAAATAAACTCAAGAAAAAATAAACACGGAGGATTGCATGACTGATACTTTCAGAGACGCTGCCTCGTGCTGGAAGACTATTTTGTCTGATGCGGCCGGAAACAGCAACTTGCTTTCCGTTATCGAAAAATTCGCGAGGGAAAACACTGCTCCCGCCGAAATAGTCTTCGGCACCTCGGGCTGGCGCGGAGAGATAGGGACGGATTATACCTTCAATAATATAAGGGTGGTGACAGAGGCCATCCTCAGGATGCTCAGGAGCGGCGACAAGGACGTTATGCAGGCAATAGGCGTGACGGACTTCGGGGAGATAAGGAAACGCGGGGTCATCGTAGGCCACGATAACCGTTTTCTGGGCCCTGCCTTTGCCATGGAGGTCATAGGACGCTTACAGGGTGAGGGGATCAGGACATGGTATGCGGGAGAGGCCACGACGCCGGAATTTTCCGCGGGTATCGAAATGACGGGGGCCGCCTGCTCCGTCAATCTCACACCCTCCCATAACCCGGCAAATTACGCGGGATTCAAATTCAATCCGGCGGACGGCGGACCCGCAGGGACTGAAATAACCTCGCGGATCGAAGAGCATGCAAACAGGATGATGAAGGCCGGGACAGTGCTTGCTCCGGTCACTCCACGCAGTATGGAGCCCATTGACCTGCTCCAGCTCTATATCCGTTTCATAACTGAGAGGAAGACCCTGGACCTCGCCGCCATACGGGATTTCATAAAAACAGCGGATTGCCTTATCTGTGTCGATAATGTCCACGGAGCGACACGGGGGCGTGTCCAGGGTGTTTTGGGCAACTCCGATAAAATTGTTTATTTAAGGACCGGGGACGATTACCTTTTCGGCGGTATTGCTCCCGAGCCCTCCGAAAAAAATATGATGGGTGTTGATGAGGCGCTGCAGTATAGCGGGGCGGCGCTCAAGCTCGGCGTCATCATGGACCCGGACGGCGACCGTATCCGTTTCTCGGACGGGACCATGCAGATACCCATGAATTATTTCGGGGCCATGGCCCTGCATTTCCTGCATGTGCACAAAGGCATCAGCGGGGTGGTGGCGAAATCGGTGGGCACCAGCAACCTGGTCAACGCTATAGGTGAAAAACTCGGTCTGCCGGTGAAGGAAACAAAGGTGGGCTTCAAGAATTTCAGGCCCTACCTGCTCAGGACATCCCCTGAGAGGGCCATTGTGGCTTTTGAGGAATCCGATGGCATATCCGGGTACAACAACACCCTCGAAAAGGACGCACTCTTCGGGTTTCTGCTGGCCGTTGAGATGATGGCGGTCACCGGCAAGAGCCTGGGCAGCTATCTCCACTCTATCATGGATGAATTCGGCCATTATTATCCCGACCGTTCCGGCATCGCTGTGGACCGCTCTCTTACAGGCGGGCCCCTGGTGAGAAAACTTTCAACCATAAGTGAGAAATACAGGAAAGGCACTGTGACCGAAATAGGCGGAAAAAGTAGGACGGTGAAAGACCTCATCACCGTGGACGGCACAAAGGTCGTTTTTGACGACGGCTCATGGCTTATGATACGGCCTTCGGGTACGGAGCCCAAGGTCAGATTCTATATCGAGGCCAGGACTGAAGAGGAAAAGAAAGCGCTGTTCGAGGCCGCGCAGAGGATTACGAGGGAGGCGCTTGGGGGCTGACAGTGAATGTTGTTACTTACTTTTCCCGTTTCACTAAGAACTTTGATAGTGCATAGGCTGCGATACTTATTAAAAGGATACCGATTACCCCTGAAATAATGTAGGAGGCTATCCGGGTAGCCATCGAGGCACTCTCTCCGCCGAAGTTGTAGTCGGGAATAGGGGCCTTCCATATTTCTGAAACCTTTTTCATCCCCGCCGGGATATATCCCAAAAGCTTTTCAATCTTGTCTATTCCCCACTCCCCCCATGCGTCTTCTGCATTAAACCACTTGGGGAGGACGACACCCAGCGGCGTGAGAAGGGCCATGATGAAAAGTCCGATCCACGTTTTCTTCTGAAAGGATGTCATATCATGCCTCCCTGGCAAGCGTGCGGACAAGATCAGGCTCATGCTTGCTAAAGTAATTAAAGACCATAACGGTAACCATGCCTTCCACAATGCTGAAAAGTAAAAGATGTTCAAGCGCCATTGCCGGAACAGCAATGGAAAGAGGATAGGGCGCATAAAGAGGAGTGCCGTCCGGAGCATGGGCAATCAGCGGCTGGATGCCGAACTCCACGGCAGTAATGACAGCGGCTGCCGACAAGCCGCAATAGCCTGAGAGAAAAGCCGCGATGGACAGCCTTTTACCTTGCGTTGCATTTCCTTTTACGAGGTTGAATACCCAGTACGATACAAAAGGCATAACAATGGCCATATTAAAGCAGTTGGCGCCGATTGCGGTTATCCCTCCATCGCCAAAAACAATGGCCTGGATGATCAAACCCAGGGACACCGCTATCACTGCCGTCCATGGCCCCAGTAGTACGGCAATGATACCGCCTCCTACCGCGTGTCCTGTTGTGCCGCCGGGAACGGGGATATTAAACATCATTATCAGGAATGAGAAGGCCGCGCCCATGGCAAGATAGGGAACATGTTTTGCGGAGAGTTCTTTCTTTATTTTTTTGAGGGCAATCCCCCAAAAAGCGAATGATACGCCGTACAACGGGATATACGTCTGCGGACTTAAATAACCGTCGGGTATATGCATGAGGATCTCCTCAAATTAGAATTTAATGGTGATACCTGCCAATACGGTGTGATCAACTTCTGTTTTGGTTAAACCATATTTGTATCCCACATCGATATCAATGTTCTCGCTAACCGAGTATACAAGGCCACCTAAAAGAAAAGCGGGGTCTGTATGCGAGCTTCTATCAACGTTCCTCTGAATTCCTGTGTTGGCAACGACCTTCAGACTCTTCACCACCTCTACTTCAGCGGCAATGGATGCGTGCCACAGGGAAACTCTCTGGTCGATTTTGTTTTCATTTCCTATATAGCCCACATTAAGGTGAAAGGCCCACGGCTTCACTTCTTTTGTGGCAATAAGGAAGAGGCTGTATGTTGGTTTTCCTGTTCCCAACTCTTTGTCCTGGTCACCCGTGGAAAAGGTCAGGCCTGGCTTTAAGGCGAAACTCAGCCCCTCTTTTTCGTAAAATTTCCATTTTACCGCTATGCCCACGTCTTCCAATCCATCGTGGGTTACAGACCCTTCAGAGTCTTTCGTTCTTATTAGCGCATAAGGAATTCCGATGCTTATATCCACCGGGTCAGTTAGCCCATAGGTCAGGGTGATAGCGGTCTGCGTGGTGTTCCGGATTGACCCATCGCTCTTGTCATGTCCGTACTGTCCGTTCACTTCGAGCTGGTACTTTCCCTTGCCCTGTGTCCCGGCATCATCAGTTATGAGCGGATGAAAGGCGAAGGCGGAAGCGGAAAAAACGAAAAGAACGGCAAACAACATTGAAGCCGCAAACAATAATCTTCTCATAACAGTTTCCTCTTTGCTTCAGCGGTGAGGCTATTTCCTTGTTTCCAGAATGATCCTGTGTTTGATAAGGGAGATCTCCTTTAACTGTCCCTCAAATGTTTTCTGTTCCCCGAACAGGTTCTTGAGATAGATGGAGTTGCCCTCGGGTATCATCACATCCACGTTTTCGAGGTATAGTATTTCCTGCCCGTCTTTCAGAATATATGCGTTTGCTTCACACATGCATTTCCTCCTTTATGCGTTCAACGAGTTTTTCTATGAGATGGGGAAGGGGGTCCTTCAGGATGCCGATCACTTCCACATTTTCCTGGTTCAGGGGGACCAGGAATTTCTTTGCCGGCGAAGAGGCGATGGCCGCAGCCATGGCAGGGGTAAGCTCCCCGAGCATCCCGTTTGCAAGCACAATGCTCAAAGGGCCGACTATTGCATCCACCCTGCACGCGTTCCAGATAATGGCGTTCTCGCCGGTGGCCCCTTTGTTGGCCCGCGCTTTCATCATGGCGCTGGTGGCGGTTGAGTTTGTGCCAAGGGCGGTAATGTCGAGAGCGTCGCCGAACTCTTCCTTGAGTTTTTTTATGATAAGGCTGCCGATGCCGCCGCCCTGACCGTCGATTACCGCCACTTTTCTCATGATTTAAGTATAGAAATCGTTGGACACGGGTGTCAAACGTGATTTAATCCCGGGAATCCGATGTCTTGAAAATCCTCTGCCCCCTACATCTCCCTCCGCCCTTCGAGCGACTTGGCGAGGGTGACTTCGTCCGCGAATTCGATATCGCTTCCGATGGGCAGCCCGTAGGCGAGTCTCGTGATCCTGACATTAAAGGGCTTTAACTGCCCGGTGATATAACGGGCGGTCATCTCGCCCTTTGTATTTGGGTTGGTGGCGAGGATCACTTCCTGTATCCCGTCAGCCCGCACGCGGTCCACCAGTTCCTGTATCTTCAGCCTGTCCGGTGTTATGCCGTCCAGGGGGGCGAGGGCGCCCAGGAGCACATGGTATTTTCCGTCGAAGCTTCCCGTCCTCTCTATGGCGAGAATGTTGCTCGGCTCCTCCACCACGCATATCCTGCCGCCGTCCCTCGAGCTGTCGCTGCAGAGGGAGCAGGGGTCCGTGTCGGTGATATTGAAGCAGATGGAACAGAACCGGGCCTTTTCCTTTACATCGCTGATGGCCGCGGCTATGCCCCTGGCATCCTCGGAGGACATGGTCAGGATAAAGAAGGCGAGCCGCTGCGCTGATTTCCTGCCGATGCCGGGCAGCTTTGTCAGCTGTGTTATGAGGTTTTCAATTATTCCCTGGGTCATATTAAATCGCTATGGCGTTCAGCGCTATTTCCCAAAGAGGTTGCCGAGGCCTCCCATGCCGGGTATCTGCATACCCATGGTGAGTTTGGACATCTCTTCGTTGACCATCTGGGACGCCCTTCTCAGCGCCTCGTTGGATGCGGCGAGAATCAGGTCCTGCAGCATATCCACGTCCTCGGGATTTACCACATCCTTCTCTATTTTGATGGAGACGAGTTCTCCTGCGCCGCTAGCGACCACGGTGACCATGCCTCCTCCGGCGCTTGCCTCGACGGTCTTCGTCTTTGCCTCTTCCTGCATCCGCTGCATTTCTGACTGGAGCTTCTGCGCCTGGCGCATCATATCTCCCAGCATTTTTTTAGACATGCTCTCCTCCTTTTTTCACCGGTATGACATCCACGATTCTTCCCTCGAAGAGTTCCAGGGCTTCGTTTACTACCGGGTCTTTCAGCGCTTTTTCCTTCAACTCTTTTCTGCTGATGGCCTCGGACTTCGCTTTTTCAGTCCGTACGCGCAGCGTCCTGCCGCCTGTAACCGCTTGCAGCGCCGCATGCACGAGCGGCAGGCTCTCTTTCACCGGTTCCATATGTACGGAAGCGCCTCCGGTGAAGACCAGCGTAATATCATCTCCACTGCCTGAGAGGGTCGCCTGTCTCAATCTGCTGGCAAGAGGGTGGTTCGTTTCATCAATGGATTCCACTGCCGCATTCCATATTTCGCCGATAGGCGCGTCCGCGGAAACCTGTAAGGGAACTCGGCGGGGCTCCTCAGGTATGCCGGGCTGCTCCTCCGGGCTTGTCTCTTTAATGTCGTAGTCGGGAACAGCTTCCTCTACCACAGGCGGCGTCTTTATTTTCTCCTGCTCTCTCGCCGGCGACTTTGCCTGAGCGGGGACAGCCACAGCTTCCCTCTGACGGCTGACTGCGGGTCCTGCGCCGTGAAGTGTTTTCAGGGCCTCGTTCACAGAGGTGAAACGGCTTAACAGGCTTAGTTTTATGAGGATCATTTCGAGGGCCACCCTGGGATGAAAAGCGCTGCGTATCCCCGGTTCAGCCCTGATCAGTTCGGAAAGAAGGAGTGTGCTGTGCTCCTCGGAGGTCTTCTGCATAAGAGCTGCAAGTGAAGAGCGCTCCACCTCGCTCACATCGATGATGTCTTCAGCGCCGCCTGTTATCTTCATGACCATCAGGTTCCTGACGAACTGCAGGAGTTCACGCGCGAAGACCTTCAGGTCGGTCCCCGAGTCGGTAAGTTCGGCAATGGTGCGGATAATCTCAGGCCGGTCACCGTCTATGACCGCGGCAGTGATCCGCGCCATGGTTTCGCTGTCCGTTATGCCGAGGAGGTCCTTTACTTCAGCGGCTGTTATATCATCGGTAAATGAAACCACCTGGTCCAGTATGGTCAGGGCGTCCCTCATGCTTCCGTCCGCGGTCCGTGCTATCATGTCCAGGGCGGCAGTAGCTGTTTTTATTCCTTCGGCATCGGAAATGGCTTTCAGTCTTTCCTTGATCTTATGCGCCGATATCCTGGTAAAAGGCAGATGCTGGCAGCGCGACAGTACCGTGGGAGGTATCTTTTTGGGTTCTGTGGTGGCAAGCACGAATATCACATGCGCCGGAGGCTCTTCAAGGGTCTTTAACAGGGCATTGAAGGCAGAGGTGGAGAGCATGTGGGCCTCGTCGATGATATAGACCTTGTACCTGCTGCCGGAAGGGGCATACCGTATCCTCTCTCTGAGGTCCCTGATATTATCGACTCCTGTGTTGGAGGCGCCGTCGATTTCCGAAACATCGATGGAGGAGCCGCTCTTTACTTCCGTACAGGAGGAGCACTCTCCGCAGGGGTCAGGCGTGGGACCGTTGACGCAGTTCAGCGCCTTTGCCAGTATTCTGGCGGTTGTTGTCTTGCCCACGCCGCGGGGACCCGAGAATATATATGCGTGAGCGACTTTTTGGGAGGTGAGGGCGTTTCTTAGAATACGGGCCACATGCTCCTGGCCTGTGAGATCGTCAAAGGTCTGGGGTCTCCACTTTCTCGCTAATACAAGATATGCCATAATTCCTCATGCACGGCAACTGTCCGTACAGCACTGCTTTTCCATAGACGGCGACCGGCCCTTGGGGAGTTAATTAATGGGACCGGCTTGCTGCGGCACCCAGACAGAACGCTTACCGTTGCTTCCTTCCGGACCTGGCGGGGTTCACGCATGCCTGCTGCGCAGGGCCAGTCCCCGTCTATGGAAAAACTAAATAAACGGAGAGGCAGGGATTCGAACCCTGGGTGAGTTTAACCCCACACACGATTTCCAGTCGTGCACCTTCAGCCGCTCGGCCACCTCTCCAACTCGTTGATATACAGAAAAAATATTGCATATCGACCAAGTCCGTTATTCTAACATAATTAATATAACATGTGCAAAATAGTGGGCTTTTAAATCAGTTTGGCAAGGTAAATCATTTGTTAGAGGGATGACATGACAGTCTCCACCGCCCTTATCGCATCAGCAGCGGAACTCGTTATCCCGCCTGTATAGCCGGAGCCTTCTCCTATGGGGTAAAGATTCCTGATGTTCACTGATTCAAATTTTTCACTGCGCGTGATCCTGAGGGGCACCGACGTTCTTGTTTCCGCGCCTATCAGTATGGCATGAGAGGAAACAAATGTCGGATACGTCTTTTCCCATGTCGCAAATGCGGCCACGAGCGCATCGCTCACAAACGCGGGTAATATCTCATGCATATTCGCGGCTGCAGTTCCTGTGGCGCAGGAATTAATATTTAAACTGCCGGAGACCTTCCTGCTCAAAAAATCCAACAGATTCTGAGCAGGGACTACCCATTTCCCTCCTCCTGCATGAAAAGCTTTTTGTTCGATGCTTTTTTGGAACTCTACCCCGGACAGGGGACCATCTGAGCAATAATCGCCGGTTTTACAGGTCACGACTATGGCCGCATTAGAGAATTCCGATGCCCTGCGGGAGTAGCTCATACCATTTACGACCAGCATGCCGTGTTCGGAGGAAGCGTTTACCACTTCGCCGCCCGGACACATGCAGAAGGTATACACTCCCCTTCCTATTTTTCTATCAGTGTAATTCAGAGAATACGTAGCAGCGCCTATGCCGGAGAAGTCCTTGTATTTATCGCCATAGCGCATGTGATTGATGATCTCCACGGGGTGCTCCACTCTCACCCCGACAGAGATCGGCTTCTGCTCAAGACGAAGGCCTTTATTATGAAGCATCTCAAAGGTATCGTGTGCAGAATGTCCCAGTGCCAGATAGAGGCTTGAACAGCGATATTCCTTTTCTGCGTTTATGACGACGCCAACGACTGCATTGTTGGACAGCAAAATATCCGTCATTTTTGCGCTGTAATGTATCTCGCCGCCCTGCTTGAGGATATGATTCCTTATATTGCGCACGATCCCGCACAGCAAGTCCGTTCCCAGATGGGGTTTGGCGACATAACCTATTTCTTCAGGTGCGCCGAATTTAATGAACGTATCGAGCACCTTGTTTATATATTGCGTGTTTATTCTCCGCGAAAACAGCTTCCCGTCGGAATAAGAACCTGCGCCGCCTTCTCCGAACTGAATATTCGATTCAGGGTCGAGCGCTTTTTCTTCCATGAATTTTTGAACATCCATGGAGCGCTCTTCCAGCTTTTTACCCCGTTCGAATATGACCGGTTTGAGCCTATAGGCGATAAGCTCAAGAGCAGCGAACATGCCGGCAGGGCCAAAGCCGATTACAACCGGTCTCTCCGCGCTGGTCTTTGGTTGCCGTTCTTTCGCAGTTTTTTCGGTATATACAGGAAAGTTTTCTCTGTTGTCATAGCTATCTGAGGTATGAACCACGAGCGATATGTCGTAGTAAAACTGCTCTTGATCGCCGGCATCAAGGGTCTTGCTCAGCATTTTGACTATATGTATGGCTGTCTCACAAACGTTCAGTTTTTGTGAGGCTGCTTTTAAATATTCATCTCTCCCGTCTTTTTCAACCGGTATGCGCAAATTGCTCAATACTAAATTCAAATATCCTCGTTTCTCTCAGGCTTCGCGGCCTGAGGGTGTTTCCTCTTTTAAGTAGTGCCCGACCCCGCCATTAGAGCACCCCACCTTTTGGGCCTGAAGAATCAGGTTGTCATTTAATGCCAGATTGGTTGCCATCTTACACCTCCAATTACACATAAATATAACACACTTTAATGTGTAAGTAAGTGGTTATAGGAGCATAGTTTTTGGCTTAACGCGCCTCACGCGCCGCCCTTTGGCGCGTCGCTGTGGAGGCGCTGGTTGGAATTATGTTCGGATATTGTTTTACGGAAAATTAGGCATGCGCGAGGGCATGTATACCAGCAAGGCGCTTACCGACAGTTCGAGCCGTTCATTATCCAATTGGTAGGCGGACCGAAGGCAGTTGCCTGCCCAGAGGAAAACTTGGGCATCTTTGGAATGTGCTTCGCCAGCAAGGTTAACGCAATTACTGTGATTTCGAACCGGCGAACTCTTGGCTCCTCCTGTGCAAACGTCAAGGACGGCATTACCTACTCTTTCCGACAAATCAGTGCTAGGATGCCGAATCCCATCCTCATGAATCTAAATGATCTTTGCATATCCCATGTTTTTGCTCCTTCCGCATTCCCCACGAGCGGAGCGAGTGGGGAACGATGAGTTCACACGCCGCGAAGCGCGGTCGGCGTGTAACGACAAGTTGGATAATAATTCGGTTATTTTATAGATCGTCAGACTGGAGGCCCGTCTTTTTCGCAATTCGAGCAAGCATACGGGGACCGATTTCTACCCCATCATGAAAAGCAAATACATAGTCAGACCAGCCAAGCCGTGAAAGAATGCGGTGAGAACCGGCAGTTTCTCGTTTGATAGACCAGCCGATATGAAGGAGTGCGGCAAAAACCGTGCGGGCTTTCGCGGAAGGCCATTGACTCATGCAGGGACCGCGAAAAGTTCATCGAGTTCCGGGATGGTCTCACCATGATCTATCCGATCCGCAATCACTCGTAGAGCAAGTGCTTCAACTTTGGCAATGGCATCTTCACGCGTTTTTCCATAAGCTAAAACGCCGGGGAGATCTGATACTTCGGCAATCCAACGCCCGTCTTCTTCTTTCTCGATATCTATCTTCATATTAATCTCCTCTCATGATAAATTTATTTGATTGTGGGGCTGTTTGCAAGGCTAAATTTATCATGGGCGGGCGGTTTTTTCGCCCTGCTCGATCCGGGTTAGACGGTAATATTATGATTTAACGGCGCATAGAAATGCAACGTCTCTTGCCCCCGTTCTTGCAAGGAAGCGAAGAGTCCTCTGGATTTTTGATCTTTTGTAAGATAAAACTGATTCCGGCAGGTTTCACCTGAATATGCTGTCAAGCTAGACAGAGATTTGCTTTTTCAGTCCCCTCTTTTTCCATATCAGATAAATTGCCGGATAGATAACCAGCTCCAGTATGGTGGAGGTGACGACACCTCCCACCATGGGCGCGGCTATCCTTTTCATCACGTCCGAGCCGGCCCCGTGGCTGAACATGATGGGGACAAGTCCGGCGAGGATGACGCTTACGGTCATGACCTTGGGCCGTATCCTCTTTACCGCGCCGTCCATAATGGCTTCCTTCAGGTCTGCCACACTCTGCAGCCTGCCTTCACGTTTCCACCGGTCATAGGCGAGTTCGAGATACAGCAGCATCACCACGCCCGTCTCTGCGTCCAGCCCTGCCAGGGCGATGATACCCACCCATACAGCGATACTCATGTTGTAGCCGAGGAAGTAGAGGAACCAGAAGGAGCCCACCAGCGAGAAGGGGACTGCCAAAAGCACGATGACTGTCTTAATCACTGATTTCGTGTTCATGAATAGCAGCACAAAGATAACCAGTATGGTGAGCGGAATGACCACTTTCAGCCTCTCCTGGGTCTTCACGATGTATTCGTACTCGCCGCTCCACTCCAGACGGTAGCCGTCAGGGATCTTCAGGGAGGCGACTTTCTTTTTGGCCTCTTCCACGTAGCCGCCCACATCTCTGCCGCTGAAATCTATATAGACATATGAAGTGAGGAGTCCCTCCTCGCTCTTGATGCCTGTCGGTCCCCTCACAATCTTTATGTCCGCCAGTTCACCCATGGGCACCTGGGGGGTCTGCATGAAACCAGGCGGCGGCGAGCCCGAGGGCATCTGTCCGCTTCCGGCAGTGGGCTGCTGAGTGGCGCTCATCACAGGGACCAGGACCCTCTTCAAGCTCTCTATATCGCTCCTGAAATCACGGGCATACCTGATGTTTACCGGGTACCTTTCCCTGCCCTCGATGGTTGTAGTCAGGTTCATGCCGCCGATTGCGGACTGTATCACTTCCTGCACATCGTCAACCGTGAGGCCGTAGCGCGCCGCTTCCTCGCGCTTTACCGTGAAGTCCAGAAAGTAGCCGGTGGTGACCCTCTCAGCGTAAACGCTCCGCGTGCCTTTTATGTCTTTGACGAGGCTTTCGAGTTCGAGGCCGATCCTCTCTATTTCCTCCAGCTTCGGCCCCAGGACCTTGATGCCGACCGGGGTCCTGATGCCGGTTGAAAGCATATCGATGCGGGCCTTAATCGGCATGGTGAAGGAGTTGGCAACTCCCGGTATGGTAAGGGCGTCGTTCATCTCGTTTTTAAGCTTCTCCACAGTCATGCCGGGCCGCCATTGGGACTCCGGCTTAAGGTTTACCACTGTTTCGAACATTTCCATGGGCGCGGGGTCCGTAGCTGTTTCAGCGCGGCCCGCCTTGCCGAAAACCTGCGATACCTCAGGAATGGATTTCAGCAGCCTGTCCTGCATCTTTAGCAGCTTGGAGATTTCCGAAACTGAAGCAGCCGGAACCGTCACCGGCATATAAAAAAGAGTCCCCTCATAAAGGGGCGGCATGAATTCAGTGCCGAGCTTCAAAAAAGGATATGCGGTAAAGGCCATTATGATGACCGCAAGGATGATTACCGCGTAGTTGAAGCGCAGGGCCAGCCTTGCCACCGGCTCGTAAATCTTGTGCAGCAGCCTGCTCACCGGATGCCTCTCCTCAGGATATATGGTGAAGAGATACCTGATTACGGGTATCCTGCTCAGCCAGGGTGTTCTGACATGAATGAGAAGCGTCATCAGCACCGGCGTCAGGGTAATGGCCAGGAAGGATGAGAAGAGCATGGCAAAGGTCTTGGTGTACGCCAGGGGTTTGAAGAGCCGTCCAGCCTGTGCCTGCAGCGTGAAGACGGGGAGGAAGCCCACGGTAATGACCAGGAGCGAGAAGAAGAGGGAAGGCCCCACCTCTTTTGCGGCATCCACTATGACATCGAACCTGGTGCATCCCCCCCTTCTTTCCCCCCCTTGATAAGGGGGGGAGTCAGGGGTGGTGCATTCCCACTCCTCGAGTTTTTTATGGGCGTTCTCCACCATGATGATGGAGGCGTCCACCATGGCGCCGACAGCGATTGCGATGCCGCTTAAGCTCATGATATTGGAGGTGACCCCTAGATAGTACATCATGATAAAGGAGATGATAATGGCTATGGGCAGAGTCAGGATCACTACCAGTGCGCTCGGCAGGTGGAAGAGAAAAACCGCGCAGACAACGCTCACGGCTATCGAGAGTTTAACGATCTCTTCCTTCAGCGTATTAATGGAGTGGTGAATGAGGTCCGAGCGGTCATAGGTGGTGACGATCTTCATGCCCTTCGGAAGGCTGGGCTGGATATCGTTTTTGATCCTCTCCTTCACCCTTTCGATAACATTCAGGACATTTTCTCCAAAACGCACCACTACGATGCCGCCTGCCACTTCGCCGCGGCCGTCCAGTTCAGCCAGTCCCCTCCGGATGTCGGGACCGAGCTGCACTTTTGCCACATCGCGCAGGAAGACCGCTGTCCCCGTGCTGCTCGCCGCTACCGGAATGTTTTCGAGGTCCTTGATGCTCTTTATATAGCCCCGTCCGCGTACCATGTATTCGATGCCGGAGAATTCCAGGACACGGCCTTCCACGTCCTTGTTGCTCTTTCGTATTGCATCCATTACTTTCTGGATGGGGAGATTATAGGCCTGCAGGCGGCTGGGATCGATGACCACCTGGTACTGCTTTACAAACCCCCCGAGGCTTGCCACCTGCGAGACGCCGGGCACGCTCTCCAGGGCGAGCTTGATGTTCCAGTCCTGCACGGAACGGAGATCTGCAAGGTTGTACTTCCCTGTCTCGTCCACAACAGCGTAAGAGAAGCCCCAGCCCACGCTGGTTGCGTCGGGACCGAGTACGGGATTAACGTCCGCGGGAAGCTTGTTCTTCACCGCCTGGAGGTATTCCAGCACCCTGCTGCGCGCCCAGTAGATATCGGTCCCCTCGTCAAAGATAACGTATATAAAGGAACTTCCCAGGAAAGAGAAGCCGCGCACCACCTGCACTTTCGGCGCGGCCAGTAGGGTGGAGGTTATGGGATAGGTGATCTGGTCCTCGATCAGGTCCGGGCTCCTTCCCTCCCATTCGGTGAAAATAATGACCTGGGTGTCGCTCAGATCGGGTATGGCGTCGAGGGGGATTCTTTTCAGCGCCCAGAGTCCTGTCGCGGTAAGGAAAAGTACGAGCAGGAAAACGATGAATTTGTTCCGCGCGCTGGCCTCGATTATACGGGCGATCATTTTATTTCACGATCCCTTTCAGGCGGGCCTCGGAATCGATGAGAAAGTTGGCCGCTCCCGCGATCTTCTCGCCTGGCTTGAGTCCCCTGATTACCTCCACCATGCCCTCTGCGCTCAGTCCTGCTGTTATGTCCCTCGGTTCGAAGTTGCCCTCGCCTTTGTCTACATAGACGATCTGCCGCGTGCCGGCATTTATCACAGCATCCTCGGGCACAACCAGCCTGCTCCCGAGATTTATCTTCAGTTCGACATTGGTGAACATCTGTGGTTTGAGCTGTCCTCCGGGGTTCGGTATGGAGAAGCGGACCTTTGCCGTGCGTGTCTCGCCGGTCAGAACAGGGTAGACGTATTCCATGGTTGCGGTCAGGACCTTTCCCGGGAAATAGCTCAGGGAAATGGCCGCTTTCTGCCCGGTTTTTATGAGGGGCAGTTCGTATTCGTATATGTCCGCGACGACCCAGACGGAGGAGAGGTCCGCGATATCGAAAAGCTTTTCTCCCGGCATCACCCGCATGCCCTGCTGGGCCGTCTTCTGCAGAACATAACCGCTTGCCGGACTGTAAATGGCCAGTGTCCGTATCGGCTTTCCCGTTTCCTCGATTTTCCGTATCTGCGCGTCCGTGATGTCCCAGAACCTGAGGCGTTGCCGCACGGCGTCGCGCAGTGATTCGGCATCCCTGGAGAGCATCTGGTTCAGCGTGGAACCGCTTCCTGCTTCCGCTGCCTGGGCAGAATTCTGTTTCGACCACTTCAGTATATTTAGGTACTCCTGCTGGGTCGAGACCAGTTCCGGACTGTATATCTCGGCCATAGGCTCGCCTTTTCTCACATATTTGCCGGTATAATCCACATGGAGTTTTTCAATCCAGCCCTCGATTTTCGTATTGACGGTGGCGAGCTTTCTTTCATCATACTCGATGCGGCCTACTGTCCTGATGACCTTGTGGAGCGGCTTTGCCGCTACAGTGATGATTTTAACGCCGATCAATTGCTGCTTGTCTTGAGGTATTTCGACGGTCTGCGGCCCTTGCGGGGCCTGCTCCTGCTGCGCCTGAGGGGCAGCGCCGTGCTGATGCGCTCCTGCGGCGGGCTTCGGGGCGGCCTGGGTCATCTTTTCCCTGGCACTATGTTGGAAAAAGCGGGCCCCTGTTTTTGTCAGGCCCGCCAAAAGCAGCCCGGCTATGAGGAGCAGTGCCACAACAGTGATTATGATATTTTTTTTGTTCATTTCACTTTCTCTCCGGTTGCGGAATCCGTAATGCCTGTCAGGCCGCCGAGCCGCGCTATAGCCTTCCCCCGTTCAGCCAGCTGTCCCCAGTAGGCGATCTCGTAATCGATGATGGATTTAAGGCGCGACACTACTGTCAGCGCATCTGACTTGCCCGTTGTATAGGAAGAGAGGGCCGCCTGAAAGTCCTGGTGAGTTTTAGGAATGAGCCCGTCCCTGTAGAGCGCCATGAGCCGCTCGGTTGAGCGGAGCATGGAGTAATTGTCCCGCACGTTTGATGAGAGCATCAGCCGTACTGACTGCAGCTCGCTTCTGGCTTCGGCCAGGGAGGCTTCGGCCTCGCGGACACCCTGCCGCTGCTTGGTTTTGTAGAACAGGGGTATATTGAAGGTGGTGGTAACGCTCCACATGTCCTCAAAGGGGCGGCCCCTTTTTTCAAGGTTCGCGGCAATGGTAAAGTCGGGATAGTATTCCTTCTGGGCCATCTTAACTTTCGCTTCGGCCGAGGCCGCCATCATCTGCCTGGCCTTGATCTCCGGCGAGTTCTCGTGCGAGAGGGCGATCAGCTCGTCCATAGTGCGGGGATACGGCGCGTATGGAGGTTCCACCGGCCTGCCCAGCGGCGCGTTTACGTCCCTGCCCAGGGTTGTATTGAGCATGCCCTCGAGGGACTGTATTTTCTGTTTCAGCATCTCCTCTTTTTCAAGGAGCATGTACTTTTCGGTCTGCGCCATCAGTACATCCTGCTGCATGCCGGTCCCAGAGGAATAACGCGCAAGGGCCGCCTCCTCAACCCGCGAAAAAAGGGCGGACCTGTCCCTGATGAGGTCGATGTTCTTATAAGCCAGAAAAAGGTCGTAATATAATTCCTTTATCCGTGATACCGTCCTCAGCCTGACGGCCCTTGAAGAGGCGGAGAGGCTTTCGTTCTCCTTTGCCGCCATTTCACCCTTCAGCGGCAGCTTGCCGGGGTAGGGGAAGGTCTGGGACACGCTGTACATCCACTTGGCGTCTGGGGAGTCGCCGTAATTGTATCTGTTATATCCCTCGTTCTGGTAACCGATCATGAACATGGGGTCTGGAAGGCTGGCGGCCTGAGGGACCCTGAAACCTGAGGCGGATGCTTTAGAGCCTGCGGCATGGATTTCAGGACTGTTCTTAAGCGCTTCATTAATAAGCTCCTGCAGGTCCAGGTCCCCGGCAAAAACAGCAGCCGGACAGACAAGGGTCACCATGCATGCTGAGAAAATACGGACCAGTCCTATTATTACGCTGCCGCTGCCCATGGCGCATCCTCCTTTTGTTTTGTTACTGCGCGTCCACGCTGAACTTCAAGGATGAGGTCTTACCTCCGCGTGTTATTTTCACCGCAATATTCCATGAGCCCCTCATGACGAGTTCCATGGTCGCCGTGTACTTGTTTCCCTTCAGCTCGGCGGCCGTATGTCCGCTGTGAGGAGGCATGCCCGGCATGGGGGGCATCGAACATTCCAGAGCCACCTTTGCGTCGGTAACGGGTTTGCCGGAGGCATCGGTGATTTCAATGGTGACGTTGTTGTCCCCTGCCACAGGCGGGTTCTTGTCCATTCTGACAATCACATTATACTCTCCGGCCTTCTTTTGTACCTCATAATCCTTAGCATAGGCAATGCCTGCCGTCAGAAGCAGCGCAACGGTCAACACAAGCAGCTTTTTCATCTGTTCCTCCCATATTGCGTATCCTGTCAAAAATACGCATGTCCTAATTATTCCACGCTCCTGCATGGCCGGCAACGCATGTATGGCGTGACCGTGCCTTTACTTTACCAATGAATTTTGAATGAATTATGAAGAAGACAAAATAGAGCGGAGGCAACATGGACAACCTCCGCAGCCGGTACGCCCCCCGGTCCCGGCGTTTAACAGGGGCTCAGAAGGAGGAGTAGTACTGCTCAAAGGCCGATACTGGGATATAATAGCTGTTTCCTCTTTGTGCCCCCGGGACCCTGATCGGAAAACAGCCGCCTATCCCATGTTCCACTTCGGCCACGGAATACCGGGTATTGCATACCTTGCAGGTAAAATGACCGTTGTCGAACCTGAACCCGAGCTTAGGGTTGCAGCTCTTGCAGGCATCGAGGAACGAAAGGACGTTGTTGTTGATTTTAATTACAAAGAAATTGATGCTCTTGTCGCGGAAGCGGTGGGTAAAGAACCGGGGAACATCCGGACTGAGTGTCTGCGTATCGACCACCACCTCAGCGCCGGACACGGTCGCCTTAGGGTACGAGCCGGTTTTTGAGCATGAGATGGACATGAGACAGGCCAGCATAATGACAAGCGCGGCCGCGGAGTATAATGCATAAGGTCCTCTTTTGTTTTTCACTGTAGCCTCATTTTTTGTTGCAAGGGTTCTCCCTGTTCATGGTCCCGTGGCCGGTTACTCCAGCCTGTATACGACAGGCATGATGAGTTCGGCCCTGACAGGCGGTCTTGGAAAGGGACACGCCTTTTTTATCGTTTCAAGAGCGTTTCTGTCAAGCAGCCCGAATCCGGAACTCTCCACGACCCTTAAATCCTCCACGTTCCCGTCCGCGCATATCACAAACGAAACTGTCACCTTGCCCGACCATCCCAGCTTTCGGGCCATGGCGGGGAAAGAGAGTTTCTTAAGCACCGTATCGCGTATATAGGCAAAGTGTTCTTTAAGATACCTGTCTTTCTGCTGTTGCGCGCCGGAGCCGCCCCCTTCCTCTGGCGGGGCCGCGACGTTTTTAGCGCCGCCTGCGGGGCCGCCGGAGTCGGAAGGCCCCTGCCTCTTATCGTGCGGATTGCCGGCGGTCTCCTGCGCCGTCATAACGGGGACCGCCTGCTGGTTTGTTTGTAGCGGCCCCTCTTTTTTCGTTTCCTTTAAAACCGGTGGAACTCTTGTCTCAACCGCAGGCTGAGGAATATTCATGCGATGGACCGGCGGACTTTCCGCCTTCTTCTCCGGCGCCTGCCGGTGTACGGGTTCCTGAATGGATTTTTCGCCCCTTGTGTTTTCAAGGCTGAAATCCAGCACCACCGGCTTTTTCTCGTACTGCATGAAATTGCTGAGCCAGAAAACCAGCGCCAGCGCTCCGGCATGAAAGAAGAAGGATACCTGTATCCCCCTTGCGGCATGCCTCATTTCTTCTCCTCCGTCTGGAGGCTCACCTTCCTGAACCCGAGTATTTTTACCGCGTCCATGACATCCACGAACACCTGCAGGGCTATTTCCCTGTCCGCCCTGATCAATAGGGGAGTGCCCCTGTCCATCGGGTTTATGGCGCCGCCCAGACCCTCCAGGGACACGGGCCTGGCATTCAGGTAAATGTTTCCGCCCCTGTCGATTTCGACGGTCTGGGTCTTCAGGGTTTCGGCCTGGCTTTTCGAGGCCCGGGGCAGTTCCACGGGTATACCGCCCGCGGCGATAAAGGTGGATGTCGTCAGAACGATGGTCAGGAGCACGAGCATGACATCCACCAGGGGAATGACATTTATGTAATCAAACTCTTTCTCGTCCATGGCCTATCTCCCACTGCATCATAAGTACTTTCACTTTTCTTAAAAGAAGGTTATAGAGGACAACGGACGGTATCGCCACCAGGAGCCCCACTGCCGTGGCTTTCAGGGCAAGGGAGAGCCCTGTCATGATCTTGCAGGTGTCCATAAAACCTTCCTTGCCCATGGTATGAAAGGTGAGCATGATGCCCAGGACGGTCCCCAGCAGTCCTATGTACGGCGCATTGCTTCCGATGGTGGCTATCAGATGGAGCTTTCGGGTCAACACAAGCTCCAGTTCCTTCCTGTCTGCAAATTGTTCCACCTTCGTGTTGCGATAAACGAGAAATCTTTCAACCGCGACAGCGGCAGCTGCGAAACTCATCAGGACCAGAAAGCCTATGATCCCGTAATCAACCGCTCCTTTAAGCCACTCCATAAACGTCCTCCTTTTTACCTCTTTTCGCCTTTCCCATACGCAATCGCCCCTTGCGGGCATACTTTCTCGCAATCCCTGCATGACATGCATACAAGGGCGTCCCTCCTTATTTTCAGCGTCCCGTCAACGGACAGGGCGCCGACCATGCATGACCTCACGCAGCTGCCGCAGCCGTCGCACCTCTCCCTGTCCGTCCGCACTTTCCTGGTTGAGCCGAAGCGGCAGGCGATATAGTTTACAGCCGCGTCCATGGCCCCCACAGGACATAGCAGATTGCAGTAGGCCCTGCCGCCCCTGGCGAAAAAACCGAAAACAGAAACGCTGAGCAGGCCCGCCAATCCCATGGATGTCGAAAAGTAGGCGACATACGCCGGCTCAAAGGGCGCTCCAACAAGAAAGGGAATCACCCTGAAGTTGCAGAGCTTGCAGGCAATGGCGCCGATGCCGGCATACGCTCCCACGACAAATACCGCAAAATAGCCGTACCTGAAGGCCGGCACGTCGATCCCCGTAAAATTTATTTTCATCCATCCGGGGAAAATCCTGCTGACCATCTCCGAGAACCCTCCGATGGGGCAGAGATGGCTGCACCATAGCCGCCCGAAAAAATAGGTGACCGCGAGAATTACCGCAACCAGCATGACCCCGAACCACATGGCCTGAATGTTTGAAAGGGCCCCCGGCAGAATCCCCTTTGGGGAGAGTATGATAAACAGCCGGGGACATACCTTTCCGCACATATTTGGCTCTCCCGCTGCCTGGGGAACGAAGCTCAAGGGGGGCAGAAAGAGCAGCATGCCGATAAAAAGGAAAACAAAACGGCGTTTTGCCGATAGAATCTCAGTGATGCGTCCCATGATTTTCTCCTGTAAGAATGGGGACTGTGTTAATGACCTTTCCGTCTGAGGCCCTGGCGAAGACGAGTTCATAATCATGCTCCGCGCAGTCGAGGGTAACGTAGAGCGGCAGCCTCATGCCGTGACGGAGCCCCCTGAAGGCGCCGCCCTGTACCGCTATCCATTTGTGAAAGGGCAAAACCACCGGCGGGGGATAGAAGCTTTTGACCTCTCCGCCCTTGACGGTAATTGTTATATCCGGGGACCCTTGCTCGTTCCTGATGGAAAGAGCAAGGGTCTTTTTACCGGGGGTCTTACCCATGAAAAGCGGCTTTAGTTTCGCATTTTCCTTGAGCACTATCATGCCGTGCAGGTAGTCGCCTGTTGTGAACCGGGCAAATAAAACCCCGACGGCGACCCCGACGGCTATGAATAATATTTTTTGGAATCTCCTGCTCATGCGCCGTCTCCTAAAAGCGGACCGTCACCTCACCGAAGAAGGCCCTCCCCTGGGCAAGGGTCGACTGGTAATATTTTCGGTCGAGCAGATTGTCCGCGGAAAGGGAAAGCGTGACCAGTTTCTTCAGCTGATACGAGGCTTTGGCGTCCATGGTGAAGTACGGATCATACGTGCCGTAAACGCCGTTTACGACATCCTTGTTCTCGTCGTTTGCATATACCTTGCCCACATAATGCCCTGCAAGGGAAGCGCTCCACGGACCTTTTATGCATTGCAGCCCGACATTGGAAATGGTCCTGGGTGTCTGTGTCATGAATTTCCCTTCCGTCGCGGGCTTGGCAGCATTACGGGTTATCCTGGCGTCGTTATAGGTGTAGTTGGCAAAGGCGTTCAGCCCCTCCATAACGCGCTGGCGGATCTCGAGTTCAATCCCCTTGATAAGGGCTTCCCCTGCATTGGCGATACTCTGCGTGGTGGCGTCTTCCGTACGATATATCAGATCGTCAAGCTTGTTTTCATAATAAGTCGCCCTTAGCAGGGTGCCTGTGCCTACTTTCTGCTCTACACCGGCTTCCCATGAGGTCATAGTCTCCGGCTTCAGGTCCGGGTTCGGCACATAGGTTTTCCCGGTGGCCGGGGTCCACCATCCGAAGGTGTCGCGCAGGACAGGCGCGCGGAACGAGTTGCCCGCGGATAAGCGGAGAGTGGTTTTGTCGAAAGGCCGGTAGACCAGCGAAGCTTTGGGGCTGAAGTGGTCCTGACTGCGGGAGCTGTAGTCATTTTTGTATGCAGGGGCCTTTACCTGCTCGATGAAGCCCTCGGTGTCCCACAAGTCATAGCGGCCGCCGAGATAAGCGGTGAGCCGTTCGGCGAGATATATTTCGTCCTGGATAAAGAACGAATAGGTCTGGTCCTGTCCCGCTGTCCTGTTCTGGACCGCGCCTGTATTGTGCACATCGCGCCAGTCGGTCATGGAATACTGGAAGGTCTTGATCTCCCGTTTGCCGGCTGAGATGCCCGCAACTATTAAATGCTTTTCAGAAAAAGGCCGGCTGACCTGGACGGAACCTGATATTTCGCTGTTAGGGCGGTGCAGTAAGCTGCCGGGCCCGCCGCTGTCAAAGGTCGCCCCGGCCAGGGGGATCACGTAGTCATAGTCCGGGATGTCCGTATAGCCGAAGTTGGCCTTGATGAAGGTGTCCTTTGAAATTTTAGTGTCGAAATCCAGGGTGTACCTGTTCTGCACCTTGGGGTTGGGACCAGCGAGGAACAGGGACTCGGTGGCGGTCAGGGTCTTGTTTGCGTTGTCGTTGAACGTGACAGCCCCTGAACTTACCGGGGCGCCGGAGGAGTTCTTCAGGTATGTGTCGAACCGGTCCCATTCCTTTTTGTAGGAGAAATGAGAGAAGCCGAGCGTAAGTTTAGATTCCATCGGCAGGTCGACGAAGAGTTTTAGGCCGGCGTTCTGCGATTCCCAGGGACTCTTGCCCTTGTCGCCGATCAGATAACTTTTCGTGCCGTAAGGGTCTGTCGTTCCCTGCCATCCTGTAACGGGCGTACCAGTTGCGCCGTTGCTTGCGGAACGTACCACCTGGTCTTTGATAAAGCCGCCGCTTCCCTTATAGCTATAATCGAGGAGAATGCCGAGTTTCGGCAACAGCCTGTCCTGGTAGACAAAGGTGGCGCTCTTCAGGTCGTCCGTCCCGTATCCGGTCTTGACCAGGAATTCACGTTTTGTCGGGGTCTTCGTGATAATGTTGATGACCCCGCCCATCGCGCTGCCTCCGTACAGCGATGAGAACGGTCCCGGCACCACCTCGATCCTTTCTATTGTCTCAGGCAAGACAGATTCCCAGGTAACAGCGCCGATAAAAGGGTCGTTCAGCTTCTGGCCGTCAACGAGCACAAGCGTTCTCGAATAATCGGGTATCCCGCGCAGCAGGACATTGGTGCTCATGACACTCGGCTCGTGTCCGGACACTCTCGTTGCGTAGGCGCCGGGAAGGTATTTTAGCGCCTCATCCGGAGACTGTACATTCATGGTCTCTATGTCCTTTGCCTTGACCACACTCACCGCAGCAGGGGCCTCGGCAGTGTCCTTATCGGTCTTCGTGGCCGTTACGACCACTTCATCAAGGGAGGTCTTCCCCTGCTTGTCCGCTGCATGAGCCTGCATGGCCACGGACGGCATGACGAGGGAAATTACCGCAATTGCAGCCGTAATTCGATTCTTCATATGAGCAACATTTCTTTTATACAATTGCATTATTTTCTCCTTGCTTGGTTTTTCTGAATTTGTGAAACAGGGTGATCAACACAACGGCGATACCGATGCCGCCGCAGGCGAAACACGACGCGCAAGCGGCGCCTGAACATCGTGAAAGCGGCACAAGCCCTGCTATTCCCCCCGAAGCGCCTGCAAGGGAATATATAAGTCTGCTTGTCAGGCAACGCATGATACGTCCTCCTATTTGCGGAAATGGCCCTGCGTAAAAAATTACTCCACTTCAGGGAATGCTTTTTGGGGGAGACCTGAAGTGGAGTCGAGTTTAACGGGGGAGTAAAACATGACAAAAATTTCCGGTACAGAAAAGGCCTGTGTTGCCGGAGAATGTCAATTGACTCGCAACTTCAAAAAAGGATTGGTCAGGCCTGGGGAGGACGCTCTATGGGGGTAGCGAGAAGTAATCTTTTGAACATATCCGAGAGGGGCCGCTTAACACAGCGATCCCCAATATGAAAATCAACAAGGGAGCTTTCGCACAGATAAGGCATGTCTAAAACGATGGTCGCGCCGCCGTCGGAGTGGTGGCAGACATCAAGGGTGACAAGAGAGGCGGTTTTTCCGGTGTCGTAAGTTTTCTGCACGGCTGCCACCGGCAGCAGGAGTGAGAAACTTATTATAACGATAGTCAGGACTGAAATATATTTCATAACGTTAAGATTTTTGTTTAGCATATCCGCTATCATTTATCGTTTGCTATCGTACCTGTTTCCAATAGAACTTGCAAAAAATATGCCATTAAACAGTATGCCTTAATCATATTGATATTCAATAAAAGGGCTGAGACTCTCATGCCATGATGTCGCAATTATGTCTCCGTTGTGTAAAATATGTCCCGATTGGCGGACTCAGAACATGCTTTAATGCTTATGCCCTTCCGGGTTGCCTTCCTTATGACTTTCGTGATGCATGCCCCGGCTGACGGAGTCGAGGTGGAGCCGTTCCACATAATGGGTGAATTCCACATACGCCGCCACGAACGCCCGGCCTGCTTCTACGTTGTGGTCGGCATGCTTTTTTGCCTCCATAACACGCTCGTATCGTTCGCGTATGCCCTTTTCAACGGCGCCGGCCATAAGTTTGATGAGGTTGTCAGCAGAACCGCTTTCGAGCGCTTTGTCCGCGGCCGCTACGGAGTGTTCCACACTTCCGGCCGGTTTCAACCCGGTGTAAGGAGCGCCTTCGCCCTCGCGATGGACCCTGACAAGGGTCTCGAAGAAATACATATCGGCCATCTCCTGTGCTTCTTTCCCCTTGCTCCTCACCACCAATGTTTTATTGAACCATGCCGCTATTTCCCCTTCATTTTCTTTCCGCACCCATTTGAGCACCGGCGTAACATCGCCTTTTTGGAGCGCAGCCCTGGCTGCGGTTATCACCGGCCCATCAAGCGTATCGCAATGCGCAGAGGCAAGGCCGGGCGCAAGCCATATGCCCAGGAGTAAAATAATCAGTGTAATCGTTCTCATCAATGTTTTCATGTCAGGCCCCTTTTTACGACGAATATAGTTGCAGGGGTAATATATATCGTTTCAATCAGGATTGATATGATTTCAATCATTAAAGAACGAACAAGTTTATGCATATACTAAAAAGCGGCTTAAAGAGAATTTCGCGCATGGAATTGTAGCCTGGGATCGCCCAGCACCGGCATGGAAAGAGGCCGGGATGAAAATCGAGAAATAGTACTTAACAAATTCTTAACCTTAACAAAGACCCGCAACTTCTGATATAGTTGTGTTATGAATGATGAGCCTGAATTAGTTCCGCTTATTCAAGCGGTTGTGCAGGGAGAGGCGCAAAAGGCCGTTGAACTGGCCAAAGCATTGCTTGAACGCGGGTACGCTGTTCAGAAGCTTATTTGCAAGGGGCTTACCGCGGCCCTCCGCTCCCTGGACTCCAAATGTACCAATGAGGAATTCAACCTCCTTGAAATTATGCTTGCAGGGCGCGCCATGATGGCGGTCATGGACAATGTGGTGGCCCATTATACGCACAAGCCCTGTTTGACGGGGCCCGACCCCGGGAAGACCATTATTATAGGAACTATCAAGGGAGACATCCACGAACTCGGGAAACATGTTGTAAAGATGGTTTTGAAAGCCGAGGGATTCAGAGTCATCGATGTCGGTAAAGATATCAGTCCCGCCGATTTTGTTAAGGCCGCTATGCTGGAAGGCGCGGGATATATCGGCGTAAGCAGCCTTATAACATTGACCATCCCTCATATCAGGGAGATCAGAGAGGTCCTTTACAAGGAGGGTCTGGGCGATATAAAGGTCATTGCGGGAGGCGCTGCATTGCAGCAAACCTGCGCTGCGGACCTGAACGTTGATTTTGTTGCACGGGACGCATTTGATGTTCTCAGGTATATAGGGAACAAGGGTCCTTCATAAGGAGATGAACACACAGGATGACCGGTTATGACCTCATATGAAAGATTCATGGCCGTCCTGGAGGGCGGACCGGCGGACAGGGCCCCTGTTGCTCCCGCAATTTTTGGAGTTGCGGCGCGGCTCAACGGCTACAAATTGTCCGAGTACGTAACGAGCGGCAAGGTTATAGCGGAAACCCAGCTGAAGGCCAGGGAGCAAATCGGGCACGATGTGCTCTTTGCTTTTGCGGACCTGTCGGTCGAGGCAGAGGCCCTGGGATGCATACTTGACTATGAAAATGACGCCTATCCTTCGATTCGGCGCTACGTTCTTGACGATATAAATGAAATAGACAATATAGGCCCCCCTGATTTTTCGAAAAACGGCAGGTTCCCTGTTGTCCTGGAAGCATGCAGCCGTATGAGAGAGGCGGAGGGGAATAATTGTCTCATTGCCGCTTGTGTTATGGGACCTCTCAGCATCGCCTCGCAACTCATAGGGCTTGAAAAACTACTATACCTGACTGTAGATAATCCCGAGGGTGTGGAACATTTGCTGGACTTCACGGAGGACGTCGCTCTTCGCTACGGGAAGGCCCTGATGCTGGCCGGCGCCCATTGTCCTTTTATCTTTGATCCCGTGGCCTCCCCTGTTGTTATACCCTCTTCGCTGTTCCTCCGGTATGAGGCCCCGCGTTTAAAGAGAATTTATGACGCGTTCCGGGCTGAGGGCTCGCGGGTATCATGGATCAGTATTGCAGGGGCCACCCAGAGAATAATTCCGCACTTCAGTGAGATAGGTATAAATCTTGCTACGATTGATTACGTTGTCCCCATTACAGAGGCCTTTGAGCTTGAAAGCAATATTGCATTTAATGGGAACCTGAAGCCTTACTCATTTGTTTCAGGCACTGCCGGTACGATAAGAGAGGAAGTGAAGAGTTGCGTTCGGGAAGCGAGGGGAAAGGGACGATACATTGTCGGCTCCGGATGCGAGATACCGGTGGAATCGAATAGTGAAAATATCAGGGCCATTGTAGAGGCGGTTGAACATGCCTGAAACCCGTTCGGCCGGACAGGTGAACATTTCAGTGGACGTATTCTGGGCGCTTGATGGCGGTCTTCAGCTATGGATTACAACATAACGGTAACGGGCAATGCTATGAAACGGGACCTGCACCTTACAGGGGTGAGGAACCTGCTGGATGTTTTTATTGATGCGGGACTTGAAATACCCGTCCTCTGCAATAAAAACGGTTCCTGCGGAAAGTGTCGAGTTGTGGTTAAGGCCGCAGCAAATCCGGTCCATGAGGTCGAGAGATTATCGCTTGGGGAAACTTTGTTGGGCAGGGGTTACAGGCTTGCATGCAAGACAGAGATAATGGGAGAGGGTGAAGTTTTCATCCCTGTGGAGAGCCGTGAGGATCTGATTGAAAGCGCCTGCTTCGGCAATGAACTCGACATTATAAAGAGCGAATCATCGTCCTGGACCGATAGGTTTTCCGCGCTTTCTTCCCACTCCCTTATTTCTTCTTCGGATGAACAATTTGTTGCCGTCGATATAGGGACAACGACCCTGACAGGCTATCTGTTCGACCGTGGAGGTAATCTTCTCAGCCACTGTTCGTGCTTCAACCCGACAACCCTCTTTGGGGCGGACGTGATAACCAGGCTGACGTATATACAGAGCGAAGACGACGGCTTTCTCAGGGTCAGGCAGAACCTGTTGAAGGGCGTCAAAAGGCTGATAAATACACTCTGCTTCAGGGCCGAAGGCATTGACGGCAAAGGCGATGCCGATAATTTATTCGAGAAGATAGCCGGCATGGCAGTCTGCGGCAATACAATCATGCAATGCATATTTATGGGTAAGAATCCGGTTGAAACAGGTCTTTACCCCTATAACCCTCTTATTAAAGAGCTTGTAAGGACAAAGGCTGGAGCCGCGTCCATTGCTTCCGTGTCCGTGGATTTCAGCGAAATAGGGTTGGCGGACAATACTGAACTTATCATAGCCCCTTCGGTAAGCGGTTTCATAGGTGGTGACGCGGTTTGCGGCACTCTGGCCGTGCGACTTCACGCGCCGTGCGAGCCCTGGATGCTGATAGACCTGGGGACAAATGGGGAGATGGTGTTGAGTTGCAGGGGCCGTCTTTATGCCGCCTCGGCCAGCGCAGGCCCGGCTTTTGAGGGATATATGATCGGGGTGGGCATGAGAGCGACCATCGGGGCCATAGATTCAGTGACACTGGACAGTGGGGGGGAGGTTTCCTACACGGTAATCGGGGGAGGGAGGCCCAAAGGCATTTGCGGCTCGGGTGTCATATCAGCAATTGACGCATTGCTCTGTGCAGGGGCGCTTAGTTCCAAGGGTCATATTCTCCCGCTTGGCGACAACGGGAGGATCGTCAGGAACTCTTTTACCATAGCTGCTAAGGAAGACACCGGCAGCGCAGACCCTATAAGCATCACGGACAAGGATGTTGAGGTAATCCAGCAGGCAAAGGCGTCTTTTGCAGCAGGTATCTCATGCCTTCTTCGTTCAGCAGGGCTCAGAGCACAAGACCTTACGAAGCTGTACCTTGCCGGTGCTTTTGGAAGCAGGGTGGATGGCGGGAGTCTCAAGAGGATCGGTCTTATACCTCCAGGAGTTGATGCTGATATAGTCCCACTGGGCAATGCCGCCGGTATCGGTCTTGCCATGCTTCTTCTGCGCGAAGGGGTGGCGGAGGAGGCGGAACAAGTAGCAGGTACAATTGAGACGGTGGGACTGGCCTCTCTGGCTGAATTCGAGGATGAATTCGTAAATGCTTTGTTTTTCAAAACCGATGTCCATGCCTAAGAGCAATAATATAGATACGGGGCCAAGGGCCGCGGAAGAACCACTTTCCGTTAACTGGCATGCCTCCGCACTTGCAACGGTAATAAAGCTGAACAACATTATCGGCTCACTTCCCCTCAACCTCGATAACACGCTGAAATCCGTTATCGATGAAATTTTCACACTGTTTGAACCTTACCTGTGCGGCATATACATTGTGGGGGCGGACAATAAACTCCACAGGGCCGCGTTCAGAGCCGCCGATATTCTCATGGTGGATGACGTTCACGTGGATGACTCCTGCGAAGCGTGCGCTACCTTGAGAGACGGTCTGCCCTATATAGGGTGCAGCGTATCAAACTACGGGGCGGTAATCTGCCCTAACCGCAAAATACCTGAAGGCGCTCCTATCTCACATGCCTGCATCCCGATGATAATGGGAGAAGATATAAATGGAGTGTTGTCGGTCGCCTTTCAGCCCGAAAGGATGTTGTCCCGCGACATGCTCAATGTGTTGCTCTCGTTCGCAAACCAGGTCTCCGCTACCATCCAGCGTTCCAGGCTTTTTGAAAGGCTGGAGAATGAAAAATCCGAGATAGAGCGCGCGTACCGTGAAATAAGCGGGCTTAACGCCATGCTCGGCAACAGGATGGAGGAGCTGAAGAGAACACAGGACAGGTTGATCCAGTCGGAGAAATTGGCCGCCACAGGGGAACTTTCGGCAAGTCTCTGCCATGAAATCAACAATCCCGTGAGCATAATCCTGAATCGTATTGAATGCCTGAAAATGGAGTCTTCGGAACTTTCCCTGGTCGACAGCGTAATAAAGGACCTGGACGTAATCTATTGCCACGCATCAAAAATCTCGACAGTGGTGCAGGACCTCCTCATATTCTCACGACACCATACCTCGGAATTCCTAAAGCTGGACATAAGGACGGTCCTTGCGAAGGTCATGGAAATAGTGCGCGGACAGGCCGACAGGAACGCTTGCGTTATGCTACTGAATGTCCCCTCTTCCGTCCCATGTATTTACGGCGACAGCGACAGATTGGAACAGGTGTTCCGTAATTTGCTTGCAAATGCGATAGATGCCATGCCGGGAGGGGGTGCCGTACATATAGACGTGGAGAAACCTCCGGGCAAGGGCGGTATCATGGTAAAAGTACGGGACGAAGGGGAAGGTATGGAGGAGGGAAACCTTCACAGGATCTTCGACCCTTTTTATACGACCAAGAAGTTGGGGAAAGGGTCCGGGCTGGGACTTTCGATCTGTTACGGCATAATTGAAAACCACGGGGGGTATATCAAGGTGAAGAGCGAAATAAACAAGGGGAGTACGTTTAGTGTCTATCTTCCACCTAACCATAATCGATGCTGTTAGCGGGGGTCATATATGTTTAAAGGCAGAATACTGGTCATTGACGATGAAGAGGAGATGCTCGAAAATTATTCGCGGCTCCTTAAGAGGATAGGCTACGATTGCATTGTTGAAAAAGACAGCGGGAAGGTAACGGAGGGACTGAAAAAATTCGAGCCGGACGTAGTTTTTACCGATCTCAGGATGCCGGGCAAGAACGGTTTCGATATCCTTGCAGCGTCGAAGGATTTCGATCCTTCAATCCCGGTAATTTTAATAACCGCGTATGCGGACATCCCTACTGCCGTGGATTCGATACAACGCGGGGCCTTTGATTTCATAGCAAAACCCTTCTCATCCGAACAACTCGCCATTGTCCTTGAAAGGGCAATGAAGCAGAAGAGGCTGTCTGATGAGAACAGGAAACTGAAAGAAAAGCTGAAAACGTGTTTCAAGAGCGAGATAATCGGCACGGCCCCCGCAATTCTGGAGGTCATAGCGCTTATAGGACAGGTTGCTGAGACGGACGCGAACATCCTTATTACCGGAGAGAGCGGCACAGGTAAGGAGCTTGTTTCAAAGCAGATACATGAGAGGAGCAACAGGCGGTCTGGTCCTTTTGTTGCGGTGGATTGCGCCGCGCTGCCGGAGAACCTGCTTGAGAGCGAGTTGTTCGGTTATGAAAAAGGGGCTTTTACAGGGGCACTCACGAGCAGGCATGGACTTTTCGAGACTGCCAATGGCGGCACGCTGTTTCTTGATGAGATAGGCGACATCCCGATGACAATGCAGGCAAAATTGCTGCGTGCCTTGCAGGAAAGGCAGATAAGGCGTATAGGCAGCAATACGGTGATTGATATAGATGTGAGGATTGTATCGGCAACCAACAGGGACTTGAAGAAGTGCGTGCAGGAAAAGACGTTCAGGGAGGACCTATACTACCGTCTGAATGTCATACACTTGAATATCCCGCCCTTGAGGGAAAGAAAGAGCGATATCCCTATACTTGCCATGTCTTTTCTGAAAAGGTTTGCCGCCGCAAATAGCAAGGAAATATCGGGAATCCAGCCTGATGCTATGGGAGTTCTCGAAAATTATACCTGGCCGGGCAATGTCAGGGAACTCCAAAATATTATGGAGAGGGCTGTTATCCTTTGCGATGCGGAGAAAATTAATATTACGGATTTGCCGCGGGAGATACATCTGTTCCCTTCCCTCCCCACCTCTACCGACACTATGAGATACAAAGAGGCCAAGGAGTTATGGCTTGCCATATTTGAGAAGACGTATTTGCTGGGGCTTCTCAAGAAGACGTCGGGGAATATTTCAAGAGCCGCTGAAAAGGCCGGGATAGACAGAAAGACCATCCATAGGCTGTTAAAGAGATACAAGATTGAAGATGAGGAATAAAGGCCTGCGACTTTTTTTGCTCCAATGCAACTTTCGTCCACCAGGAATTTTCTTGATTTTAAATGAGTTAATTTTGCCTGCTATATAAGGCCGATAAAACCGTCGCACCGTTTTTATCGGCCTTATTTGTCCTTCGGTTGGGGATGGGATTTTTCAAGGATTGATTGTTATCTGCCCCCAAATTTATGTGGCATATATGCCCCCATCCGGGCTTTTATGCCACATAGGTACAAATAGTCTAACACTCTTAAAAAATAACAGTAATTATATAACGAGATGCATAAAAAGCGGCATTATTGTCGCTTTGCGTTGAGAGTGTAGAAAGAATTAATGCGATTGAAGAGCATAGGTTCCAATGTTTGCGCTATATGGCATGGCATTTGCTATATCCATCAATATTTCTACTACTAGAATTTTTTTGGAGATTCTTATGAGATGCCGTACAACATCAGCTTATAGTGAAAATATGAATTTCCGATCGAAGGGGTCCGGCAAATGAAAAAAAGCTTCCAGGTAGTAATCCCGGATTATAAGTACTGGAGACAGAATATAAAGTGTCAAACCGGCTGCCCGGTCAATACCGACTCCAGAGGATATGTGCGGGCTATAGCTGAAGGAGATTATGAGAAGGCATATTGGATTGCCAGGACCCCAAACCCCCTTGCCTCCATATGCGGCAGGATATGCGCTGCGCCTTGTGAGCTTGCGTGCAGGAGAGGGGGAATAGACGCGGCAGTCTCCATAAGGGCGCTGAAGAGGTTTGTGACCGAACAATACGGAGTTGAAATATATAGGGACAAGAAGGAATTTGCAGGGAATTTTATCCGTCATTTTAAAGATAAGGGGTCTGGAATAATCGGCATAGCAAAGGATGTATCCAAACCGGTTTCCATTATCGGCGCCGGGCCGGCGGGTCTTGCCTGCGCACATGAATTGGCCCTGATGGGGTACAAACCCGTCATCTACGAAATGGAAAAAGTGGCAGGAGGTATGTGCGCTGTAGGTATTCCCGCATACAGGCTTCCGAGAGAACTTTTGCAGGCTGAGATCGAGGCCATAAAGGCGCTGGGTGTTGAGATAAGGCTCGGTGTGCAGATAGGAAAGGACGTGGACCTCAAGAGCTTGTATGACGAATCCGCCGCAGTCCTCATGGCGGTAGGCGCGAAAAAATCGAGGATGCTGCCGATAGAAGGAGCGGGAAGCAGGGGTGTCCTTGGAGGGGTTGATTTTCTGAGAGATATAGCCGTGGGCAACGAGGTTAAGGCCGGTCCCTCGGTAGTGGTTGTCGGCGGGGGGAATGTTGCATATGATGTGGCGAGAATGTCGCTGAGGCAAAAGGGTGTTGAGTCCGTATCACTGGTCTGTCTTGAGGATTTAGAACATATGCTGGCCGATAAAATAGAAATCGAAGAGGGTGAAGAGGAAGGCCTCAAGAGGCTCAACAGTTTCGGGCCCGCAAAAATTAATACGGATGAAAAGGGCGTTGCAAAAGCGATCATGTTCAAGCGGGTCATCTCTGTTTTTGACAACGAGGGAAGATTCAATCCCAGGTTTGATGAAGAGGATACAGTGACTCTCACCGCGGACACGATTTTATTTTCCGTAGGACAGGCATATGATGTCTCCTTCATTGAGAAGAGCGGTCTTGAGGTGGAGATGACCGACAGAGGGGCGATCAAAACAGGTCCCGACAAGCTCTCGACTTCCCTTCCAGGCCTATTTGTAGCGGGCGACCTTGCGTATGGTCCCAAGCTCGTTATCGATGCGGTGTCCAGCGGCAAGAAGGCCGCGCTCGCCATACATGAATATATCAGTAAAGAGCGGATACGTATAAACCACTCGGAAGACCACATGGAAACCTATGATAAAGACGTGAGGGACAATGTGGTAAGACATCCGAAAGATTATGAAAAGCTTCCGAGGGTGCCTGTTCCCGCATCAGCCGCCGGGGAGAGAATGAAGAGCGCTTTTGCTCTCGTTGAAACCGGTTTTACGAAGGAAATGGCGGAAAATCAGGGCGGCCGATGCCTGAACTGCGCGGTGAATACGATCTTCAACGGTGACAGGTGCATACTGTGCGGCGGTTGTTCCGACGTCTGTCCCGAATACTGTCTCAGGCTGGTGAGTCTCGAAAATATCAGGGGAGACGAGAAGTTGTCGGCACTGTACAGGAACAGGTATGGACAAGAGCCGGAAGGCGCCGGTTCGGCGATCATAAAAGATGAGGAGAGATGCATACGCTGCGGTTTCTGTGCAAAGAGATGTCCGGTGGATGCGATAACCATGGAGAGATTTCTGTTTAAGGAGGTACTGGTAAGTGAGTAGTGAAACAGAAGGCAAAAGTGAAGTGTCAAGGCGGGACTTTATAGGCCTGGCAACTCTGGGAGCTGTGCTGTTGTCATCCCTTAGCGTTTTAACCGGCATATTCAGGCTGTCGAAACCGACTGTCCGTTATGAGGAATCGACAAAGTTCAAGATAGGTAAAATCGATAGCTTCCCCGTGGGTACGGTAAAGAAACTTGACGAGCGTGGAGTTTTTATATTTGCCACAGATGAAGGTCTACATGCAATATCCAGCGTATGCACGCATCTCGGGTGTATTGTCGCCATTTCGGATACAGGCTTCCAATGTCCCTGTCACGGCTCGAAATACAACGAGCATGGCAAGGTCATCGGCGGACCTGCTCCCAGGAACCTTGCATGGCTTGAAATAAGTCAGAATCTGGACGGCAGTCTGGAAGTGGATAGCGCCAAGAGTGTCCCCACAGGGACGAAATACAAATTTTATGCATAACCCGGGGAAAGGACAGGACCAATGAGCGAACCGAACCATAATGGCATTGACAGTTTCAGGAATAATTTAAAATCGATTATTGATTCATTTGCAAGCTCGTTTCTCAGGAGCGGCAAACCGACGTCCGACAAGTCTCGCGCCTCCGCCATGTTTAATAATTTCTTTCTTCACGTACAGGGAGTCAAGACCCACATGAATACCCTGAGGCCGACGTATACTTTGGGTCTCGGTCTCATCTCTCTCTTTTTGCTCCTTATTACCACCGTATCGGGCGTTGTCCTCATGATTTATTACAACCCTTCCATCGAGAATGCCTACAATACGGTAAAGGACATAACGTATGTGGTAATCGGGGGCAGTCTCTCCAGGAACATACACAAGTGGGCGGGAGAGGGCATGATTATATTCGTCCTCTTCCACATGGCGCGCGTCTTTTTTACCGGTTCGTACAAAAAGGGAAGAGAGTTCAACTGGGTCATCGGTATTGCGCTGCTCGTCATTACTTTCGGGATCAATCTTTCCGGCTACATGCTGCCCTGGGACCAGCTTTCCTACTGGGCCTTGGTCATCGTTGCCAACATTATCCAGTCACCCAAGGAGATCACTGATTCCCTGGGTATAACGCAGTATTTCGACGTCGGGGGATTTTCAAAGGAACTGTTCCTTGGAGGACTGAACGCCGGCAAGGAATCGCTCACGCGCGTGTACCTTCTTCACGTCATGCTTTTCCCCATCTTGATGTTCATATTCCTCGGCGTGCATTTCTGGAGGATACGAAAGGACGGCGGCCTTACCAAGCCGGATTCTTTTGAACCGCAGGAGAGCGATGCCCAGCTATTCTCGCCTCCCGAGAAGAAGGGCGGGATATTCACCACAAACAAGACATATGGCCTTATGGAGCTTGCAGGCGGCAGGACGCCGGCTGTCGACAAGGACGTCGAGAACACCGTTTTGAGCTGGCCCAATCTTCTGATTGCGGAACTTGCCGTTTTCTTTATATGTTTTGCCGGCGTGGTGGTTTATTCTTTCTTCATCGATGCTCCTCTCAAGGAACTCGCCAACCCGCTTATTCCCGAGAACCCGGCGAAAGCGCCCTGGTACTTCCTCGGTCTTCAGGAGCTGTTGTCGTATTCAGCCTTCATGGGCGGCGTTGGTCTGCCGGGGATAGCACTTCTCGGACTAGCCCTTATACCTTACCTCGACAGGGAGCAGGAACATGTCGGTGTCTGGTTTTCCGGAAAACAAGGCAAATCCGTAGCTCTGCAAGCCCTGCTTGCCGGTACGCCGGTGCTGGTGGGGTTGCTTGCGTTTGTTATCAGTTTCGGGTGGTTCAGGAACTGGTGGCCGAATGTTCCACAACTGCTCATAACGCTGGTAAACCCGGGGAATTTATGGGTCGTGTTCATGATGCTATGGTCGGTCTGGGTTATAAAGAAGACCGGATCGACCAGAATGGGCGCTATAGCCTTGTTTACCATGTTCTTAGTGAGCTTTGTTATCCTCACATATGTTGGGACTGAGCTGAGGGGACCGAATTGGGGATTTTACTGGTCGCATAGTCAGTGGCCGCCCCATTAAAGGCGGGTGTCCGCGCACGGTGAACTCCAGGGTCGAAAGATTGGCGATTAAAAATTTACCATAGAAGAGGGAAAATATGCGCAACAGGTTTTATATCATGACATTATTTATTGCGGGAGTGGTTCTCCTTGCTTTTACGCTGTTTGCCGCATACAAGGAAATGAACCCCGAGTGGAAGGCCTATCAGAAGGAATACAAGGAACTGCTCGTGAAAGGCACGAGGGACGAGGCCACAAAGAAAAAGGCAAGGGAACTGGAAACAAACATTCAGCAGCTCTATCTCGGTGGCCTAAAGAGAATTGACCGGTGTACGAGCTGCCATGTCGGCATCGAAAATCCTCTAATGGCCAATGCCAAAGTGCCGTACAGACAGCATAGCGGCGATTACCTTAAGAAGCATCCCATGAGCAGTTTCGGCTGTACGGTCTGCCATCTTGGACAGGGCCGCGCCACGAATAAAAAAGAGGCCCACGGCCTGGCGCACGACACTCACTGGGATTATCCGGTCATACCCTTGAAGTACATCCAGAGCGCCTGCGTACAATGTCACGATTTGGACATGCTGAAACAAAAGGGCGCGGACAAGATTGTAAAAGGAGAACAGTTATTAAGGGAGAACGGCTGCATGGGCTGTCACAAGCTCAATAATATAGGAGGCGTTCTCGGCAAAGCCCTTGATATAATCGGCTCTCAGCCGAGGATATATTTCCCGATGGGGTTTGTTGTCGGGGAGAAGACGCCCTATTCCTGGATCAAGCAGCACTTTGACGACCCGAGGGCCATCGTGCCTGTAAGCGAAATGAAAGTCAAGGTGACGGAAGCGGAGGCAGACCTTCTGACGACTTATGTCGCGTCCCTGAGGGCTGAAGAAATGCCCAAATCATACAGACGAATCCTGGAGACTCAGAAAGATGGGAAGACGTCCGAGGACGGGGAGGCATTGTATAAGAAATATTGCATCGCCTGTCATGAGAAAGGCAAGGACAGTCTTTTTGACGAAATCTTCATGCACACCATCCCCGCTATCGTGAATCCGGCGTTTCTGAAAGTCGTTACTAATGACTATCTGAAAAAGGTTGTTGAAGAGGGCCGCGCCGGCACACAGATGACCGCCTGGAAGGCATCGGCAGCCGGGCTTTCAGGGCAGGCTATCGATAATATTGTCGACTATCTGACGAGCAAAAGACCGAAAGAGAAAGCCGTGCCCTTTAACATTGTGGCGCTCAAGGGCGATCTAAAGAAAGGCGAAGAACTGTACAAGGTGCGCTGCGCGCTCTGCCATGGCGCAAACGGCAAAGGAGAACTGGGGATAAACCTGAGGAACCCCGTGGTGCAGGGAGCGGACATTACGTTCCTGGCCATGACGGTCCGTGACGGGCGGGAGGGGACCCCCATGCCGTCCTTTGGTAAAAACGGAGTGGGACTGAGTGATCAGGATATTGTCGATACGGTTTCCTACGTAAAGACAATCTCGAAAAAGAAATAGTCATGGAGAAAGGAATAGAGATGAAAGGAGCCATCAAAAAACGCGGGAACATCATTTTTAGTTTAATGCTTCTGTCGCTTGCTTTTGTTGCAGCGGTCCCGGAAGCGGAGAAGGCCTATGGAGCGGTCAGTGCTGGCGACCTGGGCAAAAGGATCTATGAGGAACGCTGCATGGTCTGCCATGGCGACAAAGGAGACGGCAAAGGCCTTGTCGGAAACGGTATTATGCGCTGGGCGGAAAAGAGCGGAAGGGTCCTGACCGTCTATGCACGGGACTTTACCACCGGCGCTTTCAGGTTCCGTTCCACCCCGACAGGATGCCTGCCGACGGACGATGACTTGGTGAGGATAATCGACAGCGGAGTCCCGAGGTCCTTCATGCCTCCGCATAAAGAACTTCCGATAGAGGAGAAAAAAGCCGTCAAAGAGTATATAAAGACCTTCTCTCCGAGATGGAAAGAGGACGAGCCTTGCAAGGTCATCGCGGTCAAGAAACCGGGATATGTCGGCAGCGCGTCATCCGTAGAGAAGGGCAAAAAAATATACAAGGAGATGAAATGCTGGGAATGCCACGGAGATGATGGAAAAGGCAAAGGCCCCAAATCGGACAAGCTCAAGGATGATTGGGGAAAGCAGATACTTCCCTTTAATTTCATCAGCGGGCAGTTGAAGAGGGGCTCTTCGCCTGAAAATGTCTATATAACCTTTACCACAGGGCTCGACGGAACAGGGATGCCTTCCTATGAGGACTCGTTGAAAGAGGACGAGAGGTGGCATCTTGTTTCCTATACTCTCAAATTGATGGGGCTGGTCAAGTAGGGTATGCGTGGGAGGCTAAAAGGAGGTGAAATAATCGGGTCCTGACAAAGGAGGCAGCAAAAGGTAATCAAGGGTGCTTCTTGTAATGCAGCTAAAAATAACAATAGTCACAGACGGGGGTTAACGCATGGAAATGAAAAATAAAAAGCCCGAAGGCGCACTGATAATCTTGTTCCTGTGTTTATTTTTATTGGTCGCCCTTACTGCAGCCGGGAACACGTACGCTGCGGACAGCAAGACAGTCGAGACAGGCAAAAAGGTTTTTGAGAAATATTGTATAATATGCCATGGTCCTAAGGGAGACGGCAAAGGCCTTGTTGGCATTGTGCACAGGTACCAGCAACATGGTTCGGTGCATACTATTTTTCCGAGAGACTTTACCACAGGCACATTCAGGTTCCGCACCACATCTACCGGATGCCTGCCTACAAATGACGACCTTCTCAGGATCGTGACAAACGGTATCCCAAGGGCTTACATGCCGTCGCATGAGGACGTCCCGCTGGCTGACAGGAAGGCCGTTATCGAGTATATCAAGACCTTTTCCAAGAGATGGAAAGAAGAAGAAGCATGCAAGCCCTTCCCGGTCAAGAAGCCCGGTTTTATAGGCACTACCGCATCTTTGGCAAAGGGCAAGGAATTATATAAAGCGATGAAATGCTGGGAATGTCACGGCGATGAAGGCAAGGGCGACGGGACGAAAGCCGATAAGCTCAAGGACGATTGGGGAGACAAGATCATCCCGTTCGACTTTACCAGCGGAGCGACGAAAATGGGTTTTGCTCCGGAAAACGTCTTTACCGCCTATACCGCCGGTCTTGATGGCGCGGGAATGCCGTCGTATGAAGATTCGATGACCGAGGATGAGAGATGGCATCTCGTATCGTACACCCTGTCATTAATGGGACGTCTCAAGTAGCAGACACCAGCATGAAATCGTAAAAGGAGGAGAATACGAAATGGCTAATGATAAATCAGAAGACAAAAAGTTTGACAGGAGAGGGTTTCTCAAATTCTTAGGCGCGGCCGGCGCCGTGACCGGTGCAGGCATCATGATGCCTAAAGATGTGCTTTCGCAATCGCCTAAGAGGACCCTTCTGGCAAAATCGGACGGCAACGGAGGCGGTACTCCCGGGCACCAGGAACACGAGGTAAAACCGGGCGAGTACGATCAATACTATGGCTTTTGGAGCGGCGGGCATTCCGGAGAGGTGAGGGTTGTAGGCGTCCCTTCCATGCGCGAATTGATGAGGATCCCTGTTTTCAACATGGAGTGCGGCAGGGGATGGGGATATACCAATGAGAGCAAGAAGCTCCTGAGAGGGCACACGGTAGGCGACACCCACCATGTGCATGGTTCATACAAAAACGGCACCTATGACGGAAAGTATCTGTTTGTGAACTGCAAGATCACCAACAGGCTCGCGAGGATCAGGATCGACGTTATGGAGGTCGATGCGATTTGCGAAATTCCGAATATCCAGGGCATGCACGGAACTTTTCCGCAGAGATTTCCGAAGACCGAGTGGGTCGTCTGCAACAGCGAGTTCCAAGTGCCGTTTCCGAACAGGTCCGGAGTCTCTCCTAAAGATTATTACGGAGCGCATACCATTATCGACGCCGAAAGAATGGCTGTTATCTGTCAGGTAATGCTCGATTCGAATCTGGACCTTGCGGCGACCGACTACCAGGGCAAGTATTCTTTTGCCACCTCCTATAACACGGAAAAGGGTGTCACCGTTTCCGAGATGCTTGCAAACGATTTCGATCTGCTGCATGTTTTTCACTGGGAGAAAATACGTGAGGCGCTCAGGAAGGGCAATTACAAGACGATAAACGGGGTGAAGGTCATTGACGGCAGGGAAGGGAAATCAGATATCGTGCTGAGAATCCCTGTGCCCAAGAACCCCCACGGAGTGAATATCTCTCCTGACGGAAAATACGCCGTCTGCTCGGGCAAGGTATCACCCACCTGTACTGTGGTTGAGATTGCGAAGCTTGACCTGGCCTATGCAGGTAAAATAAAACCCGCGGATTGCGTTGTCGCACAGCCCGAGATAGGCCTCGGCCCCTTGCACACCACTTTTGACGGCAGGGGCAATGCCATCACCTCGGTATTCATCGACAGCACTAACGTAAAATGGAACCTCGAAAGGGCGGTAAAAGGCGAGAAAAAGCCGATTGTGGATGTCCTGGATGTCCATTACCAGGTGGGCCATATCATGGCGACAATGGCCGAGACAAAAGAGGCGGACGGCAAGTGGATGGTCTCGCTCAACAAGATGTCGAAGGACAGGTATATCAATGTCGGCCCGCTCAAGCCTGAAAATGAGCAGTTGATTGATATCACCGGAGAAAAGCTCAGAATTGTTCATGACAGTCCGGCGTATATCGAGCCCCATGATGTCATTATGGTACGTAGGGACATCATCGAGCCCAAGGTCAAGGACCGGTACAACATGTTCGAGCATCCCCTTGCCGTAACAAAGAGCGGGGTCGAGCGGAAAGGAAACGATGTCACCGTGAAACTTACGGCAAACGCCCCTGTCTTCGGATTGCAGGAAGTCAAGGTCAAGAAAGGCAACAGGGTCACCGTTATCGTGACGAACAACGACGAAATAGCGGACCTGGCGCACGGCTTTGCCCTTGAGAACCACAATATCAGTTTCGTTGTCGCTCCTTTCCAGACGAAGTCGGTCACTTTCACGGCTGACAAGCCTGGAGTCTACTGGGCGTACTGTACGAATTTCTGCCATGCCCTGCATCTTGAGATGAGGATGAGATTCATTGTAGAAGGGTAAATTCTGCTGAAGCGTGGCGAGCGGAGCCCGGAGGCGGGTAATAGTAGCGCTTCCGGGCTCCCGCCGCTTTTTCCGAACGGATTATTCCCAAAAGTGAGGACTATTATGAAGAAAAAAGTTTTATTGTTTGTTTTGATGCTTAGTGTGTGCTTTCCGCTGTCAGGGTACGGCGATCAGTATAAAATGTTTGAACACCATTATGCCTATAAACTGGAGGACGTTCTTCCGGCAACAAAATTCGTGCAGAAAAAAGGCTACTGGGAGGGCTTTAAGGACAACAAACTGGTGGGGTACGTTATCCTGTCAAAGGATTGGACAAAAAAGTTAGTCGGCTATTCGGGCAAGCACCTTGAAACTCTTATAGGTATGGATACCAAGGGGACAATTACCGGCGCAAAACTCCTCTTTCATTCCGAGCCCATCGTGCTGATCGGCATCAAGGAAGATAATTATCTTGATTTTATAAAACAATACAAGGGCAAGAGCATTAAGGACCCGGTTTCCGTGGGTAAAGATATTTCGATGGACGCGATAACAGGGGCCACGGTCACTGCCGTTGTCCAGAACTCTATTATTCTTGAGAGCGGCAGGAGAGTTGCCGTCGAGGCAGGGGTGATTAAAGTTGCGAAAAGCAAGGGGCTCAGGATCAGCCAAAAATACAGCGCTCTCACTTGGGATGAACTCAAGAAATCGGGAGCGTTAAAGGAACTCGTCGTAACGTCGAAGGAACTGGGTCTGGAGGGAGATGACAACTTCATCGACCTGTATGTCTGCGTAGTGACCCCTCCCACAATAGGAAGAAACCTCCTTGGCGACAACCTTTACAAGGACATTATGAGCCGTTTGAAGGACGGCGGGTCCGCGATCGCTATCTTCTCGAAGGGCAAAGGATCGTTCAAGGGGACCGGTTTTGTCCGCGGCGGCGTATTCGACAGGTTCAACGTTGAGCAGGGTTCGAAGGTCTACATGTTCAGGGACCGTAATTACAGGGTCCTGTCCGATATTCAGGCCAAGGACGCTCCTTCCGTGAGCGAGGGCGGTGTCTTTATCGTAGAGGACAAGGATTTCGATCCGGCCGTTCCGTTCAGGCTTAGCCTCTTGTTCCCTTACCGCGTATCAACCATTAAGAAGGACTTTAAAGCTTACAGTATAGAATACGGGCTGCCCGAGAGGTTCCTGGAATAAAGTATGGATGAACTGTTCAGGATGATCTCCGGTATTTACGGGCGCTTGCTTAACAGCACCACCGAGGCGCTTGAAATTACGCCGTGGAGATTCATATGGGGGCAGAAGCTGGGGTACATCGTCGTCTTCAGCCTCTTCCTGCTGCTCCTCCTGCTCGTTATGTCCTTCAAGGACAGGCTGGCTAAAAGCAGGAAGTTATTCACTATGGTTTCATATGGAATACTTGCCTTCTCTTTCGTCTATGTGGGACTTGTTGTCAAGGCGCAACCGACGACCACCAACATTGTGATTGTGCTTGATTCGCTGGCTGAAGGGGAAATCCCGCTAGGGCTTTTTATCATGGAGCCGTATATATTCATGTCGTTCATCTTCATTTTCGCGTCGGTGCTTCTGTGGGGCCGGGGCGTCTTTTGCGGATGGCTCTGTCCGTATGGCGCGCTGCTGGAACTGCTGAACAGGCTGTATGCGAAGTTTTTCCCTAAATTCAGGATGGTCCTTCCCGAAAAGGTCCACGGAAAGCTTATCTATCTAAAGCATATATTCTTCTTCTGCATAGCCGGCGCATCCTTTTACAGCTTTACGCTTTCCGAGTATATGTCGGAAGTAGAGCCGTTCAAGACCTTTTTGCTGAAACTGAACAGGCAGTGGTACTTTATCCTGTATTTTGTGATAATAACCGCGGGGTCGATGGTGATTTACCGGGCATATTGCCGGTATATCTGCCCTTTGGGGGCAGCGCTCAGTCTGCCTTCTTTCATTAAAGGGCTGCCGCTGGTTAAACTGAAAAGGCGTCCTTTGTGCGGGACCTGCAAGATTTGCGGCAAGGCATGCGAATATCAGGCAATCGCCCCGTCCGGGGCCATCAACACCCGTGAGTGCCTTGATTGCCTGGAGTGCCAGATGAATTTTATGGATGAACAGAGGTGCCCGGATCTGATCAGGCAGAGAAAAGCAAAAGGACAGGAGTCCGGATAGAATGCCGATAAGCGAGTACACCATAGGCCATAAAGGCTTGGGCTTCTCCAAAAGGTATGTTTTCTTTTGTCTTGCGTTGGTCGCCCTGTTCTGCCTGATGCTGCTTGGCCCGGCACAGGCAGACGCAAAAACAGTGGTTGTGGGCGTTGATTATCCCACGATCGGCGCTGCGCTTAAGAAGGTAAGTAACGGTGATGTGATAGAAGTAAAGGGCGGAGAATACAGGGAGGAATTCAGGATAGAAAAAGCGGTGCATCTGAAGGGAACAAACAGCCCTGTAGTTATAGGAAAGAAGGGCCATACCATTGAAATCGCGAGCCGGGGCGTTACTGTGGAAGGTTTTGTCCTGCGTGACGAAAATCCGGTTGCCGATATCAACAGCGCCGGCATATATATTTCCAAGGGGGCAGACGGGGCGATCGTGAAAGACAACCGGTTCTATGGTGTTATGCATGCCGTCTGGAGCGTGGAAGCCCGGGGCGTCCGCATAGAAAACAACATTATCGAGGGCAGAAAGAACCTCGAAAGGAACTATCGGGGGAACGGCATTTATCTTACCGGCAGTCCGGAGGCGACCATTACCGGGAACACGATGGACTATTGCCGGGATGGCATATATATAGAAGTTTCGCATGAGGGGAAATTTATCGGGAACACGACAACGAATTCCCGATACGGGATACATACCATGTGGGTGGACAATACTGTTTTCAGCAGGAACACGGCCATCAGAAATCTGGTCGGCATCGCGATCATGTATTCGAAGAACTCCGTCATTACAGATAACGTGGCGGCGGGCAACCAGACGCACGGCCTGCTTCTGAACCAGACCACCAGGAGCCGTATAACGGGGAATACTGTTATCGGGAATACGAAAGGGGTCTACTTCTACAATTCGGTCTTCAACAGCCTGAGTTCGAACCTGATCATGAATAACAGCCTCGGCCTGCACAGCTGGGGCGGTTCGATGGACAATACGGTTAATGGGAACACCTTTATCAGCAACGAAGTCCAGGTAAAGTTCGTTGCCGGCAAGGACCAGCAATGGGACGGCAATTACTGGAGTGATTATCTCGGGTGGGACATGAACGGCGATGGCATCGGCGATATGCCCTATGAAACCAACAGCGTTGTAGATCACATCCTGTGGAGGTATCCGACCGCCAAGCTCCTGTATGCAAGCGCTTCCCTGCAGCTCCTCTGGATGATCGAGAAACAGTTCCCCATTCTCAAGGTCCCGAAGGTTGCCGACACCAAACCGTCCATGCGTCCCTTGCAGACGAACTGGAGGGCACTGAAAGTCAAATATCCCTATACCGCTGAAAGATATTACGGTGAGATAGAAAAGCTCCCGATCACACATTGAGGTAAATAATGCTTGAACTTATCGACATAACGAAAAATTTCGGAGAGGTAAAAGCTGTCGACTCGGTCACCCTCAGAATACATGAAGGGGAGATGCTGGGACTTGTGGGGCCCAACGGGTCGGGGAAATCCACGCTGCTCAGGATAATGCTCGGTATTGCAAAACCTTCGTCGGGCAACGTTATCTTCAGCGGAGAGGAATTGACGGAAAGTGGGTGGCAGGACCTCAGAAAAGGGATAGGGTATATGCCGGAGAGGGTCACTTTTTATGATAACCTCACAGGCAGGGAGACTATTGAGTTATTTGCGCGGGTGAAGGGTGGAAACCGCGATAATATATGCGGACTCCTGAAAAAGGTGGGACTCGAATCCGCCATGGACAGGAAGGTGGGAGGATATTCCAAAGGCATGCGCCAGAGGCTGAACCTTGCGCAATCTTTATCGAACGATCCAAACCTGCTCATCCTTGATGAGCCTTCTTCAGGACTGGACCCTGTGGGGACAAAGGAGTTTTATACGATACTCGATACGGTAAGGGAGAGGAAAAAACTCACCGTCGTCCTCTCTTCGCACATACTGGCTGAAATCGAGGACAAGATAGACAGGGTGGCTATTATGAAAGCTGGTGCGCTCAGGGCCGTGGGAAGCCTGGAGGAGCTTTATTCGGGGTTTAATCTCCCCCTGAAGATATCTATAACCATGAAGGGAAGCAATGGTCATCTTGTTAAACTTCTTGAGAGAGAGGGGGCCGTGGAAATCGAATATAAGAATGGCTATCTTAAGGCCGGCATTCCGAGGGAGGACAAGCTCAGGATATTGTCGGCGCTTATGGAGGAGAAGGAGAATTTTACCGATCTTTCGCTGAGGGAGCCGAATCTTGAGGAGGTGTTTTTTGGTGTTCACTGAGGCCATGCGCGCCATAGCGCAAAAGGAGCTTTCAGACAAACTGAAGAGCAGGTGGGTGCTGGTCATCGCAGCGGCCTTTGCCGTATTCACCATTGTAATCTCCTACTTCGGCGGGGCGACCTCCGGCGTTGCCGGTTTCCGGAGCATGGATGCGACGATTGCCAGCCTCACGAGTCTCGTTACCTACTTCATACCCCTTCTCGCACTGACACTGGGAGGCGGGATCATTGCCGACGAGCATGACAAGGGGACCCTCGATATCTATCTTGCCTCCCCTATATCGGTAGGGGAACTCATCCTGGGGAAGTTCGCAGGCCTTGCCGTTGCCATTACCATTTCGACCCTTGCCGGCCTCGGAGTAGCAGGCCTTATGCTTTTGATAAAGCTCGGTTCGAGCGCCGCTCTCAGTTATGTTGTGTTCATGGTCAACTCGGTCAGCCTGGGGCTTATCTTTTTAAGCATTTCCTTTCTGGTATCAATACTTTTCAGCGAAAGGTCCAAGGCCATTGCGTTTACCGTTTTCCTCTGGCTTTTCTTTGCGCTCATTTACGACCTTGGCCTGGTCGGGCTGCTCATTATTACCAAGGGGGCCATCGGCAACGAGATCTTTTCGATGCTTCTGGCGTTGAACCCCGTGGATGTGTTCCGCATGCTGAATTTTCTGTCCATCGGCGAGTTGAGCGTGTTCCTCGGCCTGACATCCGTTGACCTCCCGGCTTATATGAAAACGCCGGTGTTGTGGGGCATCTCGTTGTTATGGATAGTGCTGCCCCTTATTCTGAGTTTCCGCCTTTTTAAAAGGAGATACGTTGTATAAAGAAAAAATGTATTCAGGAGGTCTGACCATGGTGAAGTGTTTTATTGTTTCTATAGTAACGGTGCTGGGAATTGCTTTTGCGGGAACGTCCTTCGGCTATGAGGCAAAAGACGTGAAAAACGGGGCAACCATTAAAGGTATTGTTAAATTCAACGGCAGCGTCCCGGTTGAGGGAAAAGCCGCTGCGGAAAACGACCTGAAGCCCTGCGAAAAGGCGCAGAGAATCGGCGCCTATCTTATTAAAGACTCAAAGGTAAAGAACGCGGTAGTCTTCATCGATAACCCGAAGCAGGGGAAGTCCATTCCGAAGAATACCTCTGTCGATATGGTGGTAACAAAGTGCAGGATGGACCCCCTGGTCAGCATAGGGTTTGTCGGCGGCAAGTTCCTCTTCAGAAACGAGGATGATATCCTGCATACCATACAGTTGAAACTCTGGCTTGAGTACCAGAAGAAGGTCTCCTCCCGGCCGGTAGTGGACGGTGCGACGATTTATAATCTTGCGCTTCCCAATAAGGGCAAGCAGATAGAGAAACCGATAAAGAACTTCCACCGGTACCAGGATGATACCGGGGTCATACGCATAACCTCCAATACGGACTTGTCGATGAGGGGCTATGTATTCGTGTTCGATCACCCTTATGCGGCTGTGACTGACGAGAACGGAGTTTTTGCGATAGATAATCTGCCCCCCGGCGAGTATACCCTCACCGTATGGCATGAAGGGTTTGGCATGCAGAAGAAGACGGTGAAGGTGGCGGCAGGTGAAACAGGGAATATAGAAATCGTCTATGAAAAATAGATTGCTTGCCGTCATGTTTTTGTTGTTTCTTGCCGTGGATTCAGGCGCGGCGGAAAGAGCGGCTCCTGATTTCAGCCTGGACAACTGGGACGGAAAGAGCATTTCCCGGCAGGAGCTGAAAGGAAAGGTGGTTGTGCTTACCTTTTCTTATGCCTACTGCTCGGGGTTGTGCCCCATCATTACAGCGAGACTTTCCGCCTTTGATGAATCGGTCCGGAAACCGGGCGATATCGTGTATCTCCATATATCGGTCGATCCGTCCGCTGATACGCCGGAAAGAAGGAAAAATTATTTTAAGCTCTACGGCCTGGATGCGGAGAAGGATGGAAGGTGGCTGTTTCTCTCCGGACAAAAGAAGGAACTTCAGAAACTATGGAAGTATTACGGCATAAAAACCGTGAAGTTCAAGGACAGGAAACTGCCGCAGGGGTATTTCATGAAATTCACCCCGTATGTTGCGGTAATCGATAAAGAGGGGATCATCAGGCTCGAAACGGACTTCGGCTTTGCTGATGAGGAAATGAAGGGTCTGGTCCAGAGACTTGCGGGCATACCGTCGATAAAATTTTCGGAAACACGCTTTGAAGCCGGCAAGGTAAAAGAAGGGGAGATCATAAAGCGCGATTTTGAATTTGTGAACGAGGGCAGCGAAGTCCTCAAAATATCAGACCTGGTCCCTGCCTGAAGGGCCTGCACGAGCGCGTCCGCCAGTTCGGCGGAAATACGGCCGGGAGAAAAGGGAAAGATTACGATGACCGTCAATACGTCGGGGAGAGCTGGAAAACTGAAAAAAACGGTTGAGGTCTGGACGAATGACCCGGCGAACAGGCTGGTGGTGCTTTCAATAGCAGGCGAGGTGGTCTTGGCCGAACAGAAGGACCCGGCTCCATCGAGTTCCTGCTCGGAGCAATAGGGGATTCCCGGATGAACGACAAAACAGCTATAGGCAGAAGGGACTTTTTCATGAAAGCCCTGGTTGGGGCCGGCAGCCTTCTGATCAGCGGCAAAGAGGCGCTTGCGAATCCCATAAATGACCAGGAAGTAAAAGCGGTGAATCTGAAGATACGCTGTACAACGGAAATACTCGCTCCGCCCAAAGGTGAAAATATAAAGATATGGGCGCCCGTCCCGTCCAACGATAATGATCAGGAAATATCCGGGTTCCATGTCATGTCGCGTTTCGGGCATGAAATGACGGAGGCCCCTGACTCGCGCAACAGGATGCTCTTTCTCAAACCCGGCAGTTTGGGTGCTGGAGAGATCATCACCCTTACCTACAGGCTCAGGCGAAAGACCGCCGGCGCCGGCAAAGACCCGATGGAGAAGCCCAAAAGGCATATGGACCCTTCGGAATGGGAGAGATGGGACGCTTCCATCAAAAAGTTTGCCGACGAACTCGTCGGGAACGAAAGGGACCCCGTCAAAATCGGACGAAAGATTTACAACGCGATAATAGACAGGGTCAGCTACGTCAATGAGGCCTGCGGGAGGGGGGTCAGCACGCTGACTTTCGAGGAAAGGGCCGGAAGGTGTGATGAAGTCCATGCCCTTTTCAGGAGCATGATGATGTGCAAAGGGATCCCTGTGAAGTGGGAGCAGGGGATTGTGTTTCCGTATCCCTCGGCTATCGAAAAGAAAGGCACATTCGAGGCCGACTGCCTGAATGCCCGTAGTTGGGTCAGTTTTTATATCGGAGGCAACAGGTGGATGCCGGCCGACCTGACGGAGGCGAAAATACGCCCCGATTTGCGGGATTTCTGTTTTGGAAGGCTGCCGGCCAACAGGGTAAAAATGTCGGGCGGCAGGGGGCTGCAACTGAACCCGAAGCAGGAAGGGATCATCAACACGTTCCCGTACACGTATATGGAGGCTGACGGCATACCTTTGATATACGGCCATCATTACAGGAACGTGGTGACATACGAGATGACCAGAATGGAGAAGTAGCGAATGAGGAAATTGATGTCAGCGCTGTTCCTGGCTTTTTTTGTTATGGCGGCAACGGCCGGAGCAGGCGAGGGTATAAAGGAGGGCGCGCCGCCGCCGAATTTCGTTTTATTAGACGAGAACAACAGGAGTGTTGATCTGGCGACTGTTTTAGACAGGCCGACGATCATGTATTTTACCCATAATGCATGTTTCTACTGCACCCAGATAATACTCTATCTCAAAAGGGCGGAGGAGAAATTCGGCAGTGAACATCTCCGGATTATCGGCATCAATATCATGGCAAAAGACCAGAAGCTTATACGGGCTTATAAGGAGGCGCTGGGGTTTACCTTCCCCATGTTCGCGGGGAACAGGGAAGATGTGCTGAGGGCGTACAGGATAAATTATGTGCCTGTGATTATTTTTGTGGACTCTAAAAAAATAGTAAGAAAGGTGGTGGGGCATTACATACACGAGGACGAACTGTTTAAAAATATACAGGGCATAATGAAATAACAAAAAAACGTACCGGCCGATTATCTCCGATAGTTGCCGGTAACAAAGAGGAGGCTACCATGAGAAAGATTTTTGCAGTGACGTTGATGCTTTGTTTAGGTGTTGCGGCTACCGCTTTTTCCTATGAGGTGGTGGACGTAAAGAACGGCGGGAGTATCAAGGGGAAAATCAAGGCTTCGGCCAAGATAGAGAGCCCGATGCTTACCATCGACAAGGACACCGAGTTTTGCGGCAAAAGCCAGAGTTCGATGATGTACATCATGTCGCCTAATCTCGAAGTGAAGAATGTCCTGGTCATAGTCGAAAATGTGCAGAAGGGAAAGCCCGCTCCCAAGACGGACACCGTTATCGATAACAACAAATGCAAGTTTGAGCCCCTGGTAGCCGTTGCCTACAAGGGAGCTAATTTCACGATCAAGAACAGCGACAAGATATTGCACAACACAAACCTCGGTCTTCAGCTGGAGGACAAGAGGAGGACGGTGTATAACCTCGCGCTCCCCAAGGAGAACCAGGTCATCAGCAAGCCTGTTAAAGTGATGGGGCTGATTGCGGTGAAATGCGACGCCCATTCATGGATGAGAGCGCATGTGTATGTAACCGATAATCCCTATATAGCGGTGACCGACGCGAACGGCAATTTCGACATAAAAGACTTGCTGCCGGGTAAATACAAGGTCAGGGTCTGGCATGAGGGACTCGGTGAGGTCATAAAAGATGTGGAAGTGTCGGCGGGGAAAGCTTCAGACCTTAACGTAACACTTTCTAAGAAATAGGCAGGCGGTGCGGCAAGGAGCTTACGGTATGCGGGAAAAAGGCATGAGAGGGACAGCTTTTGTCCTCCCTATTGTGACCTCGCTTTTGCTGCTTGCCGTTTGCCTCCTTGCAGCCTGTTCCAGGGGGCCGGCGCCAAAGCCCCCCCCTTTTGAATTTAACAGGGAGCATGCATGCAGCGTCTGTGGAATGATCATCGTGGACTTTCCCGGCTCGAAAGCGCAGATACATTACAAAAGAGGCAGGCCCGACGCGTTTTGCAGCACGCTTGACATGTTCTTGTTTTACCTTCAGCCCGACCGTCCGGGGAACATTGAGGTAATTTATGTGAATGATATGGGGAAGCCGGACCCGGAACATCAGCCGGAACATCCCCAAGGCCACTGGATAGACGCTCAGAAAGCTTTCTATGTATACGGAGGGGATGTAATGGGTCCAATGGGCGAATTGCTTATTCCGTTTTCCGAACGCAGGGATGCGGAGAGTTATAGCGTGAAGCACGGCGGCAGGATTGTGAAATTCGATGAGGTGACGGCAGACCTGCTGCGTCCGAAGGTACAACAGTGAGAAAGGGTATTTTTAGTCTCATACTTCTGGCACAGCTTGTCTTTATCACGGGGGCTCTGCCCGGTGAAGAGCTGGTTATCGAGCACCCTTTTAAAAATCCGATAAAGTATACTGACAAGGAAAAGTGCGATAACTGCGGAATGGACAGGAACAAATGGGCAAGGACAAGGCATGAGTTCAGGACCTCTAAAGGCCCGTTCCATACCTGCTCGATATTCTGCGTTGCCGTGATGAGCATGAAATTTAAAGAGGCGCCGGTAAAGGTGAGTGTGGCTGATTATCTGCATCCGGAAAGGATGATTGACGCTGACAAGGCATTTTACGTAATAGGTTCAACCGCACCCGGGACAATGACAATTGTGAGCAAGATCGCTTTTCCATCAAAGGAGGACGCTCAAAGATTTGTGTCCCGTTACGGTGGCACGATATCCGGTTTCAAGGGGGCGCTTGCCGCAGCGAGAAAAGAAATCCATTAAACTTTTATGTAAGGGATTGGTATTAGGACGTCAGGAGTAACAAGAGCTTCCAATTATTGTCCCCATAAGCAAATTTATAAGCTAATAATTTTGCGTTCAGGCAGGGCCGCGTCAGGTTGGAAAGACGACCCTTTGCAGGAACTTCGTTGCGGCCTCTTTCAAGAATCATGCTTATTTCAATATCTTTGAAAAATGGCGGAGAGGCAGGGATTCGAACCCTGGGTGAGGTCACCCCCACAACGGTTTTCGAGACCGTCCCGTTCAACCGCTCCGGCACCTCTCCATTAAAACACCTTACATCTCAATTAGTTGGAACTATAACACTACCTGTATAGTAAACACAAAATCGCTTGATTTTGATTTATTTTCTTCTTGCAGCGTCATTAGTAATTGTGTTGCCGTAGTATTTAATGGAACCGTCCGTATCTCTTTGTTTTTAGTCTCATATAATATCACTGTTTGCCGTAACAAATCCACATCTTTCCACAGGCAATTCCGTCTCCTTGACTCATTCTGCATTTTCCCGATAGACTACTGGGGATGGAAAAAAAGATTTTCAGGGCTTTTGAGGACAGTGTACGGGTCAAGGAGAAGTTTGTAAAAGAAAACGTGGCCCTTATTGCGGAAGTCTCAAAACTTATAGCCGATGCCTTTAACGAAGGGAAGAAGGTGATTATTTTCGGCAACGGCGGCAGCGCCTGCGACGCTTCCCATATCGCGGCCGAATTCGTGAACCGCTTCAAAAAAGACAGGCCCGGACTGCCTGCCCTGTCGCTCAATACCGACATGGCTGTGCTGACCTCCATTGCCAACGATTACGATTATTCCGAAATCTTCGCGCGGCAGGTGAAGACCCTGGCTAACCCCGGCGATATCGTCATCGCCATCAGCACCAGCGGGAATTCCAAGAATATCCTGAAGGCCATGGACGTGGCAAAGAAAAAGGGCCTGAAGACCGTGGCTTTTACCGGTATAAAGGGAGAGAAATTCGCCGCCAAAAGCGATTACCCCTTTGTGGTGCCCTCCGATGACACTCCCCGTGTGCAGGAAACACATATTACGCTTGGCCATGTCATATGCCAGATAGTGGAAGAAATCCTTTTTGAAGTCCCGAGAAAAAGATAGGGACAGGGCTTTTGCCGTGACCTGCTTTGACTACTGCGCTTCTGTCTCATTCCCCGCATGAAAGTACTCGGCATCGACCCCGGAAGCATTTACTGCGGGTACGGCCTTATCGAAGACGGCTTTGCTCCGGACAGTCTGCAAGCCCCTGTTGCCCTGCGCCGTCCGCGGTCCGGCAACTCGTATCTCTCTTCCGGAAGGATAGTCCTGCCTGCACGCAAGGCTCTCCACGCGCGGTTGAGCGAGCTGTACACTTCCCTTGCCGAAGTGATCGCGGACTACAGGCCGGATGAAATCGTCATAGAGAAGATGTTTTTTGCAAAGGGCATCAAGGCCGCCCTGAGTCTCGGGCATACGCGCGGTGTGGTGCTCCTTGCCGCGTCCCTCTCAGGCATGCCTATTTATGAGTACAGCGCCCTCGAGGTGAAAAAAGCCGTGGTGGGTTATGGGAAAGCGGAAAAAGTACAGGTGCAGATGATGGTGAAGGAGATACTCGGGATAACCCATACTCTTTCACCCGACAGCGCGGATGCTCTGGCCCTTGCCCTCTGCCATGCCAACGGCAGGCTTGTAAACCAATCCTGCGGGCCGCCCCGTAAGGACAGAGGCTGATTCCCCCATGCCATTTGCGTTATACTGTAAGAAGATATGATAGCTTCGCTGCGTGGGAAGATATTTTCAAAGAGGCCTGATAACCTCATCATCGATGTCAACGGTGTGGGCTACAGCGTCCAGGTGCCGCTGACCCTGCTGTCGTCGCTTCCGGATGAGAACAAGGAAGTTTTCCTCCATATCCATACTCATGTAAGAGAGGATGCCCTGCTCCTCTTCGGGTTCCAGTCCGAAGATGAGAAGCGTATCTTCACTACACTCATAGGCATATCCGGCATCGGCCCCAGAACAGCGCTCAGCCTGCTCTCCACCATACCGCCGGACGCTTTTTACAACGCCATCAACTCCGAAGATGTGGAGGTGCTCTGCAAAGTGCCGGGGCTGGGCAAGAAGACGGCCCAACGCCTTATACTCGAACTGAAGGACAAACTCCCCTCTCCCTCTGTCAGGGGAAAGAAGAACACGGTGTACGACGACACCCTCTCCGCCCTGGTGAACCTCGGGTACAAAAAGAACATAGCGCAGGACGCCCTTGAAAAAGCGTCCGCAAACGGTATGGGCGATATTGAAAGTTTAATAGTTGAAGCTCTCAAATACCTTACGGACCGCCGGAAGTAGGCGCCTTGTGCAAGAGAATCAATGAGACATAAAATAAGGTCGTCATGAGAATAGAAGACAAAGGGACCCCACACATGGACGGGCAGGCCGGAGCCCCGCTGTCTCCCGATATGGAGACCGAGGAGCTTACCTACGAAATAAGCCTCAGGCCCCGCACACTTGACGAATTCGTCGGCCAGCAGAGGATCAAGGAAAACCTGAAAGTATTCATCGCCGCGGCAGGACTCAGAAAAGAGGCCCTGGACCACGCGCTATTTTTCGGCCCTCCGGGGCTCGGCAAGACGACCCTTGCCGCCATTATTTCCAACGAACTTGGTGTGAGCATGAAGACCACGTCGGGCCCTGTGCTCGAAAGACCCGGGGACCTGGCGGCCATTCTCACCAACCTTTCGGACCGTGATATCCTTTTTATCGATGAGATACACCGTCTGCCCAGGATCGTGGAAGAGGTGCTCTATCCCGCCATGGAGGATTATAACCTCGATATCATCATCGGCCAGGGACCCAATGCCCGCACCCTGAAACTCAACCTGCCGCGTTTCACCCTTATCGGGGCCACGACACGCACGGGGCTTCTCACCTCTCCGCTGAGGGACAGGTTTGGCGTCATCTGCCGGCTGGAGTTTTACACGCCGGAGGAACTCATGACCATCGTAGGCCGGTCCGGTCACCTTCTTGACGTAGCGATAAAAGAGGACGCGGCCATCGAGATAGCCAAGAGGTCCCGCGGCACACCGAGAATAGCAAACCGTCTTCTTAAGAGGATCCGAGATTTTGCCCAGGTGAGGGGGGACGGCAGCATCGATATGCGGATAACGCAGGAGGCCCTGGACGCCCTTGATGTAGATCATCTCGGTCTTGATGAGAGCGACAGGAAGCTGCTGCGCACGATCATAGAAAAATTCGGCGGCGGACCGGCGGGAGTGGAAGCTATCGCGGCCTCCATGCGGGAGGACCGGGAGACCATCGAGGATGTGTACGAGCCGTACCTGCTGCAGGAGGGACTGCTGGAGAGGACCTCGCGCGGGCGGCTTGCCACGCGGCGGGCATACGATCATCTGGGAGTAAAACTGCCGCAAGGTCTGTTCTGAAATGAAACTCCTCATGCATATATGCTGCGCCCCCTGTGCCGTGTATCCTCTTAAGGCGGTGCGGGACAAGGGAATAGAAGTGACCGGGTTGTGGTTCAATCCCAATATCCACCCGTACACCGAATACAGGAGCAGGCTTGATTCGCTGAACGTATTGCAAAAACTGAGTGCTTTCCCTGTGGAGTATTGCAACGAGTACGGTCTGACTGAGTTCCTGAGGAATGTGGCGGGGAAAGAGGACAGACGCTGCGAATATTGTTATGCTGTCAGGCTCGGGAAGACCGCTGAGAGGGCAAAGAAAACTGGCGCCGATGCTTTTACCACGTCTCTCCTGGTGAGTCCTTATCAGAAATTTGATATGATTAAGGAGATGGGCAGGACGATGCAGGAGAAATACGGGGTGGAGTTTCTGGCCGAAGACTTCAGGGGCGGGTTTCGCGAAGGCAGGAAAAGCGCCCGGGATATGGGGCTCTATCGCCAGAAGTATTGCGGCTGCATTTATTCCGAAATGGAAAGATATACACACGGGAAACCAAAAGGCGCGGGGGCGACCCTGTGTGGTGATACGGTGTCATGAGCGGGACACAGTCTATAGGAAAGCTTCTTGTCATCGCGGGCCTCCTGCTGGCGTGCGCCTGGATAGCGGCTTTTCTACCGCTGTCTGCTGCCTTTGCCGAGACCACTATCAAAGTGCTGCTGCTGGATTCGAAGTATCCCCGTATTCCCCAGAAAAATGAAAAGCTCGAAAGACTCGGCAACGCCAAAGGTGAAGTGCTCCTGAGCGGCCTGAAATACAGCGGCAGCATCGACGTATGGAAAGGCGAGGGCGGACTTTATATCATAAATGAACTTCCTATCGAAGAGTATATCAAAGGTGTAGTTGCCGCCGAGGTTGGTAATAAATGGGACACGGAGGCGCTTAAGGCCCAGGCTGTTGCGGCCCGCACTTTTGCCATTAACCAGAAGCAGAGCAGCGGCCCGGCGAAGGCGCCTTTCCATCTCACCTCTTCCGTCCTTCACCAGGCCTACAAGGGGGGCGGCATTCCCGACAATATCGCCAAAGCGGTGGAAGATACGAGGGGGGAGATATTGACTTACGAAGGTCATCCTATTGCCGCCTACTATCACTCCACCAGCGGGGGCATGACCGAGGACGCGGAAGAGGTGTTCGGGAAAAGCTATCCCTACCTGAAGCCGGTGGAGACGAATTGCGAATTGTCCCCTTATTTCATGTGGGAAAAGAAGGTCCCGGCCCAGGACATCGAAAAAGCGGTCAGTATGGGAGAACTCAGGGACATAACCATCGATTCCTATACTGTCTCCAACCGTGTGAGGAACTTCCGCTTTACCACTGAAACCTCGGAAAAGCTTGTTCCTGCAAAAGACCTCAGAAGATTGCTCGGATGGGAAAAGCTGCCCAGCACCATGATTACAGGTCTTGTGAAGGACGGTCCCGCCTTCATTTTTGAGGGAAGAGGGTACGGGCACGGTGTGGGCATGTGCCAGTGGAGCGCTCTCGGCATGGCGCGGGAGGGAAAGAGTTACCGCGAGATACTCTCCATTTTCTATCCGGGCGCCACCATAGAGTTGTATGAGGACCGCTGATTTCGACTTTGTCCTGCCTAAAGAATTAATCGCCCTGCACCCCGCTGCGGTACGGGACCGCGCGAAACTCCTTGTCCTTAATAAAGACGGCGCTGTCGAACACCGTCAATTCTTCAATCTCTCCGATTACCTCCAGGAGGGGGACATGCTGCTCCTGAACAGCACAAAGGTCTTCCCCGCCAGGATTGCCGGAAGAAAGCAGGGCGGCGGCGCGGTTGATGTACTTATGGTGCGGCCAAGCGGCGATGAGGGGGTCTGGGAGGTGTTGTGCAGGGGACGGGATTGCGGCGACATAACGGTATTCGACGGGGTGGCGGCGGAGGTTTGGTCGGAAAGTGGGGGTAATGGCGCGCCTCCGAAGAGGTTCATCAGGTTTAGCGGCATCGGACCGCAGGACATCATGACATTGCTCTGGAGGCACGGGTGCATGCCTCTTCCGCCGTACATAAAAAGGGACCCCGGAGAAAGCGACAGGGAAAGATACCAGACCGTCTATGCTGAAAAGCAGGGGTCCATCGCAGCTCCCACTGCCGGGCTCCATTTTACCGGGGAACTCCTGGACACGCTGCGGGACAAAGGGATCAGCGTGAGGACGATGACCCTTCATGTGGGCACCGGGACCTTCAAGCCGGTGAAAGCCGAATTCCTCGAAGAGCATGCCATGGATTCCGAATACTTCGAAATGGATGCATCGCTTCCCGGGGAGATCAGGCGGATGCGGGAGAGGGGCAAGAGGCTTGTGACGGTGGGAACGACGGCAACCAGGGCCATAGAGGGTGTCATGAGCGGCAGGTATGAGGCGTGCAGCGCTCACGGAAACGGTATCCTCAGCGGACATACGGACATCTTTATTTATCCGGGGCACCGCTTCAGGGCAGTGGACGGTATTGTCACCAATTTTCACCTCCCCGGCTCAACACCTCTCATGCTTGCAGCTGCCTTTTCGGGTCTGCAAAAGGTGCTGAATGCCTATGAAACAGCTATAAGTACAGGTTATAGATTTTTCTCTTATGGGGATGCTATGCTACTTTTATGAGGGGAAAGATAATAGAAAAATCCTCCATTTTGCTCCTCGGCAGAAGTACTGTGGTCATCGGAGCCGTCGTTATCACTGCCATCAGTTTTGTCCTCGGCTACTTCCTTGGGTACAAGGGCGGAGATATATCCGATGTGGGGAAACAGGTTGCCGGGATTGCGAAGGAAAGGGAGACGGCAAAAGAGGAAGAGAAAAAAGTGCTCGATGCCTCCCCCGTGGCTGCTCCGGCGGAAAAGAAGGCTGAAAGCCTCCAGGAGGCCCCGGTCGTCGTGCCCCCTCCCGCCAGGGATGCTGAAGCGGTCCGCGTGCCCCCTCCTGCCAGCATAGCGGAGGCCGTCACCCCTGCCGAAGAGGAGGAAGAGCCGGCGAAAGCCCCTGCAAAAGCCCCTGCAAAAGAGGCCGGGTCGAAGAAAAAACAGCTTAAAGCCGCTGCTGCGGACAAGGGTAGCAGCGCGCGTACTGCAGTAAAAGAGACCGCCCCTAAGGAGCAGCCGGAAGAGCGGGAAGAATCTGTTGGTAAGGCGCCTGCGGCAAAGGCTGCCGGGGGCGTGACCAAAGCTGCCAGGCATGCGAAGGATGCCCTAAAGAAGCAGGCCGGGGGGACTTCGGGCCATAAGCAATATACCGTGCAGGTGGGCGCTTTCCCCGGCAAGGAGGGAGCTGAACATCTGATGCAGAAATTAAAGGGGCAGGGCTATAAGCCTTATGTGGTAAATGCCGGGGGCGACGATACCTATTACCGGGTCAGGGTCGGGACATACAAGGATAAAAAGGAAGCCGCAAAGGGCGCTGCCGAACTCTCGAAGAAGACAGGTCTGCAGAATTTCATAACGGTAAAATAAAGAAAGAAGGCGTGACGGGTAACAGGGCGCTAATGCGTCTGTTACCCGTCACCTTGCTGTTGTATAAAGCACTTACTTCTGGTGGGAGGCACATACGAAGACGCTCGAAATTGAACTTGATGAGGAACGGGAATATCCCTTTCTTCACGGAGGCATAGATAAAACATTCAAGGTGATCGAGGAGTCCCTCGGCGTAGCCATCAGTGTAAGGGGGAACAAGCTCCTTGTACAGGGAGACGAGGGGAACGTCGGGCGGACCGAGAAGCTTATCGGGGAAATACGGGCGGTAAACAAAAACGGTTACACCCTAAAACCCGAGGACATAAGCTACGCTGTCAGGTCAGTGTCTGAAGGACAGGAACTCTCCGTAAAGGAGCTTTTTTCCCAAAACATTCCCGTCTCCTCCAAGAGACGGTTCATCATACCCAAAACCGACATGCAGAGGCGGTACATCGACGCCATACGCAGGTATGATATTGTTTTCGGCATAGGCCCCGCGGGTACGGGCAAGACCTATCTCGCCATGGCCATGGCCATCAATGCCTTTCTCACCAAGCAGGTGGCCCGCATCGTCCTGGTGCGGCCCGCGGTGGAGGCCGGTGAGAAACTGGGCTTTTTGCCCGGGGATATAGCGGAGAAAGTGAGCCCCTATCTGAGGCCGCTCTACGATGCCCTCTTCGATATGATGGAAATAGAAAAATCCTCCAAGCTTATCGAGCGGGGCATTATCGAAATAGCGCCTCTCGCCTTTATGAGAGGACGCACTCTCAACGATTCTTTCGTCATCCTCGATGAAGCGCAGAATACTACTTCCGAGCAGATGAAAATGTATCTCACGCGACTCGGGTTCGGTTCTAAAACGGTGATCACCGGGGACGTTACCCAGATAGACCTCCCCCAGGGAAGGACGTCGGGGCTAATAGAAGCCCTGCGCATTCTCGACACGGTTGAAGATATAAATATAGTGCATTTCTCGGAACGGGACGTTGTCAGGCACCGGCTTGTCCAGGCGATTGTCAGGGCATACGACAGATATGAAAAGCGGACTCCAGAAGATTAGCGCTGCCAAAAAGCACAAACCCCTTATTGAGCGGTTCACGGAATACCGGCAGCAGCATCGTGACGATATTACGAAGCTGTATGTGTTGCTGTTCCTGAGTTTTCTTTCCTCGCTTATGATCCAGGAGCGGATGGGCATCGACCATTTTGTGGGGAGTTTTTTGCTGACGGCCATTCTTCTGATGATGTTCTACAAGGACATCCGTCGCTACAAACCGGCTTATCTCAACGACTACAAACTGCTGCTCCTTCTGGGATTACTGGTGACCGGTACCCTTATGCTTGGCAGGATATTCGAATATCTGCTCGCAGGCCTCTACCGCGGCCTCGATTTTCCGGTGAATGGATACTCCCTGTTCGGCATTCCTGTCCCCCTCGGGGCGATGCTCGTGACCCTTATCTTCGACTTCCACACCGCTATAATCTTTTCCTTTGTCATGAGCCTGCTTTCAGGCATATGGCTCAACAATCCCCTCTATACGCTCTATGTCTTTATAGGCAGCCTGGCGGCCGCTTTCAGCGTTATCCGGTGCAAGAAACGCTCGGCGCTCATCATGGGCGGGATATATGTAAGCATCGTCAACAGCATGACCGCCGGCATTATCCTGCTCTTCAGCGGGGACCTTTTCACGCCGGCCGCGCCGCCGGCCCTCATGTTCGCGGCCATGTCCGGTATTATGGTTTCAGCCATTGTCTCATTTTTGCTTCCTGTTATCGAATACTTTTTCGGCATTGCCACTGACATTAGCCTTATCGAACTTCTGGACCTCAACCACCCGCTGATGCACAACCTGATGATAGCCGCTTCAGGCACCTACCACCACAGCGTGGTTGTGGGTAACCTGGCGGAAGCCGCTGCCGAGGTTGTGGGCGCCAATCCGCTCCTCGCCCGTGTGTGCGCATACTATCACGATATCGGGAAGATGAAGATGCCGGATTACTTTGTGGAAAACCAGAAGGGCTCGGTCAACAGGCATGAGAAGCTGACGCCCCACATGAGCGGCATGATACTGATCTCTCATGTGAAGGAAGGCGTTGAACTGGCGCGCCAGCACAAGTTCCCGAAAACGGTCATTGATGTCATTCAGCAACATCACGGCACCAGTCTGATAGTTTATTTCTTCCAGAAGGCGCTGGAACAGGAGACTTCGGATAACATACCGTCCCAGGTGAATTACCGTTATCCGGGACCGAAACCCCAGACACGGGTAGCGGCCCTTGTCATGATGGCCGACGCTGTGGAAGCAGCGTCCCATTCTCTGGCGGAGCCTACTCCCGCGAGGATAATGGCGCTTGTGGAGAAGATCATCAACAACATCTTCCTCGACGGCCAGATCGACGAGTGCGAACTTACCCTCAAGGACCTTTCTGAAATCAAACAGCGTTTCACCTACATTCTGACCAGCATTTTCCACCGGAGAATCGAGTATCCGGAGATCGATATGAAAGGACAGGCCCACAAGGCCGAGAGGGCGTCGGCTGAGGCGGGGAGTCAGCGGCCCGCCCCGGGAGCGGCTATACGCGGAAATGGAAATAGCAATAAGGAACAGCCAAAGACTGATAAGGATAAACCAGCGCTCAATCAGGAGAGCGGCACGCAAAGCCCTCGTCTGCCTGATAGGGAAACCGCCGTCTGACCGGAAAGGGGCTAAACACGCTTGCCTTCATGTGTCCCCCGGTTCTCTTCCCCACGAAGTCGGCATCCTTTTCGTCAACGACAGGCGTATGCGGGGACTTAACCTGCGGTATCGCGGTATGGACAAGACCACGGATGTGCTTTCGTTTCCGCAACAGGAGTTCTCCCCGCCTCTGCCGCATGGAATCTCTTTCACTTCCCCTCTGCTCCTCGGTGATATCGTCATCAGCCTGCCCCGGGCCGCACGACAGGCGGAGGAATACGGGACCACGCTGCAGGAGGAGCTTGAGCGCCTCATTATTCACGGGCTGCTCCATCTGGCTGGGTACGACCACGAGAGGGGAGGCCGTGAGGCCGCGCTGATGAGGAAGATGGAAGCGAAACTGGCGGGGGCCCTGTGCCGGTAAAGAAATGGATAATCAGCGCGAACTATGCCATCGAGGGCATCCTCCATGCCGCCAGGACCCAGAGACATGTGCGCTACCATCTCTACTCCGCGTCGACGGTCCTGCTGGCAAGCTATATCCTGGGCGTGGCGAGGACGGACTTTCTAATACTGTCCATCGCCGTTGTTATAGTTCTGCTTGCCGAGATGTTCAATACCGCCATTGAATACGTCGTGGACATGATCTCGCCGGAATTCAGCGAGAAGGCCCGTATCGCAAAGGACGTGTCCGCCGGCGCGGTGCTTATCACAGCCTTTGGCGCCGCGGTTTTGGGGTATATCATTCTTTTCCCTTATTGCAACGACGCCTTCAACAGGGGCATAGTCGTGGCGAAGCATCCGAAGCAGGAGATAACACTGATAGCGGTCATCCTCGTTCTGATCCTCGTGGTTATGCTGAAGGCGTATTTCGGGAAGGGACACCCATTGCGCGGGGGCATGCCCAGCGGCCATGCCGCCCTGGCTTTTTCAGTGTGGGCCGCGATTACTTACAGCACCATGAATTTTACCGCTTCTTTTCTCTGCCTGGTCCTTGCCACGCTCGTTGCCCGGAGCAGGGTGACGGAGAAAGAGCACAGCCCCATGGAAGTAATTGTGGGCGCGGTGCTCGGCGCCGGCATTACGCTGCTGCTGTTCTTTATCTTCTACTGAGGAGGCGGCAGGAACGCTGTTCTAACGCATTGGTTGCTTTATATTAATTTTAATGCCATACTGACATCAGAAGGTTCAGAGGTTTTTTGACGCACATGAGAGATAGCCACGGGGACTTTTAGCCCTGCGGCTATTTTATTTTGGTCTAACGTGATTTCCGATTTAAGGAGGGATACATGAGCAGACGTGAAAAAGATGACGAGCGGATGGAAAGAAAGCAGCTAAAAATTGACTCCGGCCTGCTGTCTGAACGCTATCCTGACGTTTCATCCGTTGTTATTTCCATGAATTATTACCAGCGGAATGCCGGTACGGTTCTCATGCAGCGCACTGTCAACTTTTTCCCCGGCAGCGCCGCCTACTTTCTCATGGAATGCATGAGACGCGATTGCATTGACGGCGGCTATAATCTTGAGCCTGTCGTTACGACCATGACAAAAGACCGTCTGGAAGCGGGCAATGGGGAACTCGTCTGTTCCGGGGACAACCCCCCAAGCCATGCCAGGATCAATTACACGATTGCCATTAACTATAGCAGTTAACAGCCCGTATAAAAGCCTGTTATGGATTAGTGACCGGAGTTGGCGCGGGGTTCCCGATGCTGTCTACGCGCGCGGGGCCAGGCTGCACCCGCAACTCTTCCTCACCCTCGTTGCGGGGACCCTCCATCACCTCTTCGTACTCCGGGATGACAATACCCCTTTTCACCATGACGCCGTATATAATCCGTGAACGGTTCTCTACATACCGCGAGGCGCCGAGGGGATTGAATCTCCTGGGGTTGGGAAGCACGGAGGCAAGCCGCGCCGCTTCTTCGGGCCCGAGGGCCGATGCCGGCTTGCCGTAATAGTGGCGCGCGGCGGCTTCGATGCCGAAGATGCCCTCTCCCCATTCCGCCACATTGAGATAGAGTTCCAGGATTCTTTTCTTAGAGAGCTTTTTTTCGAGCCTCCAGGTGAGGATGGCTTCCCTGAGCTTGCGCAAGGGGTTCTTCGAGGGCGTCAGAAAGAGGTTCTTTGCCAGTTGCTGGGTTATGGTGCTGCCGCCGAACTTGAATTTGTGCGCTTTGACGTCCTTTTCCACCGCCTTCTGAATTGCCTCGAAATCGAAGCCTTCGTGTTTCCAGAATTTGTCGTCTTCCGCTATAAGCACCGCTTTTATAAGGTAGGGGGATATGCCGGAAAGCGGCGTCCAGACCTGCCGTATCCTGATCTTTTTGCCTTGCTGTTCCCATTCCTTTTCACGGTACTCCATGAAGGAGGTTTTCTTCAAGCCCCCCTTTTTCAGGGCGGTCATGCCGGGAAAAATGAAGGAGTACGCGATACCCAGCACGGTCCCTGCCGCGATGAGCAGCAGGAGCAGGGCGACGATAGTATGGCGTGGTTTTTTTCTGCGAGGCATGGCTGGTTGTTTCAGTGCGGCCCTTTTATTGCGATAAAACGTAACTCGCAATGACCTCGGCGATATCTTCGCAGAGGACTTTATCGTTGTTGAACACAAGATGGTAGTAGCTCAGTTCCTTGGGATCGCAATTGAGGAAGTCGCGGACAAAGGTTTCGCGCTCCTGCTGTTTGTCCCTGACCAGGGTTCCCGCTTTTTCCGGGGGAAGGGAAAGGCGTTTGGCAATGTAATTGATCTTGAATTTTTCGGACCCGAAGAGCCTGAAGTGAAAACAGTTTTCGAAACACTGCGTGATAATCGAAGCGCCCCTTCCCACGATGATCACATTGCCCCCGGCGGCGAGCGACAGTATTTCCCTGCACAGGAGCTTGTAATAGTCCTTTTCGGTCAGCCAGTGGGAAGAGAGGGTTGAAACGATGTCCTCAACAACGCGTGACTTCTCCCCCAGCCTTGCAAGTACATTTTCGAGAAGCCCGTGGTCTTTTGCCACCTCCATGAGCAAAGCCTTGTCCATGAGCGCCCACGGTTCCTTTGTCTTTTTCTCGAGAACCGCCTGCAGTTTTTCCGCCACCGGGTATCCGCAGCATCCGAACTCCCGCGAAATGGTGATAGTCGGTTTCTTTTTTGCCTCTTTTTCCGATTGCTTAGTTGCCTTTTGCGTGAGATCGATAAAGCTTGAGAGACGCTTTTCAACTGATGGGATGAGCATTCTGTGAGGCATTGGGACCTCCTGAAAAGTAAATTTGAGAGAATATGAATGCGATAAGCCTACTCAAATGTATCAGAGTTGAAAATGATAATTCAAGGGTAATTAACAGGCAGGGCATACAAGACAAACCGGGTGAGGAATAGAAAAGTCAAATAAAGGTGACGAGGCGGCATGCGGCAATTAACAGGCATTCTCATAAGTTCCTCGGCGCAATCCTGATATGGTACTATTCATGGTGTCATATGACAACTTTCACTCACGGTCAGTCGCGGTCATCGGCGGCGGCCCCGCAGGCCTCATGGCAGCGGAGACCTTGAGCCGGGGGGGCGTGCGGGTCGATCTCTACGATGCCATGCCTTCCGTGGGGCGCAAATTTCTGCGCGCAGGTAAGGGGGGCCTTAATATTACGCACTCCGAGCCTTATGAACTCTTCCTCTCGCGCTACGGCGCGCGCCGCGCTCAGATTAAACCCCTGCTTGACGCTTTCGGGCCTGAAGCCCTGAGAGGCTGGGTCCACGCACTCGGTATCGATACCTTTGTGGGCACGTCCGGACGCGTGTTCCCCGCCGGCATGAAGACGACACCGCTTTTACGCGCATGGCTGAAGCGTTTGCAAGCTTACGGTGTGAACATTCACGTGCGTCATGGCTGGTCTGGCTGGGACGAGGGCGGTGCGCTTCGCTTTAAAACGCCGCAGGGTGAGAGCCTGGCGCATTCCGACGCGGTTGTGCTTGCGCTCGGGGGCGGCAGTTGGGCGCGGCTCGGCTCCAATGGCGCGTGGGTGCCGCTGCTTGAGCAGCGCGGTGTCCCCGTCGCGCCGCTCAAGCCTTCAAACTGCGGGTTTGACGTCGGCTGGAGCGAGCACTTGCGCACGCGTTTTGCGGGGCGCCCCGTGAAACCTGTGTCCGTGGCTTTTACGGACTCAGATGGGGTCGTGTATCGCAAGCAGGGAGAATTCATTATTACTGCAAACGGTATTGAGGGCAGCCTGATCTATGCGTTGTCCGCGCGCTTGCGTGACGAGATTGAGGCCGTGGGCGCCGCGGTCATTTATCTCGATCTGGCGCCCGGCAAAGAACTGCAGCGCATCATCGGTGAACTGTCGCGTCCGCGGGGTTCCCGGTCGATGGCGAAGCACCTCCGGAGCCGAGTGGGGATTGAAGGTGTGAAAGCGGTGCTGCTCCGGGAAGTGGTCCCGGCAGAGGACTTCACGGACCCTGCCCGCCTTGCTAATGCGATCAAGGCGCTGCCGGTGCGGCTCCTCGCGCCGCGCCCTCTTGATGAAGCTATAAGCAGTGCGGGCGGCGTTGCCTTCGAGGCGCTCGATGAGCGCCTGATGATACGCTCCCTGCCGGGTGTTTTCTGTGCCGGAGAAATGCTGGACTGGGAGGCGCCGACCGGGGGGTATCTGCTCACCGCCTGTTTCTCAAGCGGCCGCGCCGCCGGTCTGGGGGTTTTGGCCTGGCTCGACAGGCTTGGGGCCGGGGGGGGATGATTTTCATTTTACCGCTTGTGTATAATTGCATATATATTAGGAGGCACAGTGAAAAGATATTCCTGTATGTATTTGTTGCTTATTCTTTCAGCCTTTTTTTTAATTGGTGCAAGTTGCTCATACGCCGCGGAGCCCCCTTCGGAGCCTATGCTTCGCATAGAGAGCGGGATGCATACGGCAATGATATTCAAGATCGGACTGGATGCGGACAACCGCTATCTGGTTACGGGGTCTCTTGATAAGACCGTGGATGTTTGGGAGATTGCAACGGGACGGCTTATAAGGACCCTGAGACCGCCTATTGGTGAAGGCAATGAAGGAATGATATATGCCGTAGCCATATCCCCTGACGGGAATACCGTTGCAGCAGGGGGATGGACAGAGTTTGCCGGAGGGTCCTCAAGTGCAGCGCGTGAGGGACACAACATATACCTTTTTGACCGTTCCACCGGCAGGCTTGTGCAAAGGATAACCGGCCTGTCGAATGTAACCCGCCATCTTTCCTACTCTAAAGACGGCAAATACCTTGCGGCATGCCTTGGAGGCGGCAACGGGGTCCGCCTGTACAGCACCCCTGATTACCGCCTCATAGCAGAGGACAAGGATTATGGCGCCCAGAGCGAAGGAGCGGACTTTGACCGCCACGGCAGGCTTGTGACCTCTTCATGGGACGGCTATATCCGCCTTTATGAGGTAGGGGTGAACGGCCGTTCGCCCCTGCAATTGATAGCAAAGGAAAAAGGCAGAGGAGGCAATAAGCCCTTTTCAGTCAGTTTCTCCCCTTCTTCTACGCTTGACGGTGCAAAGATAGCGGTTGGATATGATGATTCCGTTAAAGTAGATGTTCTTTCAGGCAAGGACCTCTCCTATCTTTACTCCCCTGATACAACAGGGGTGAAGAATGGGAATTTAGCCAGTGTCACCTGGTCATCAGACGGCGTTGCCCTGTATGCAGGGGGGCTGTTTTACAAAGACGGCCAGCGTCCTATACTCAAATGGTCTGATCAGGGCAGAGGATGGTACAGGGAACTGAAAGGGTCATCCGATACAATTTTTCACCTCCTGCCCCTTAAGTATGGCGGCATCGCCTTCGGAGCGGCAGATCCCGTCTTCGGCATCATCAATGCCGCTGATGAGAGAGTTGTCTCCAAGGGATCGTATATAGCCGATTACCGCGGCATGCTGGAGAATTTTCTCGTCTCATACGATGGGTTTACCATACAGTACGCCTATGAAGTCGGAGGCAAGTCCCCTGCAACTTTTGCTGTGAAAGAGAGGCTTCTTGCTTCAGACCTTAACCCTCAATTGTCGCAACTCACCCCCCCTGTCACCAAAGCATCAGGCCTTGAAATAACGGATTGGAAAAACACCCCGGCCCCCAAGCTTAATGGCAAGGCATTAAAGCTCCAGCAATACGAATTGTCCCGTTGCCTTGCCGTTTCGCCCTCAGGAGACAGCTTTCTCCTGGGCGGATCATGGCATCTCCGCCTCTTTGACGGCAGCGGCAATGAGAAGTGGAGTGTCCCTGCCACGGGAGCAACATGGTCGGTGAACATCTCGGGAAACGGCAGGGTAGCGGTGGCGGCTTTCGGTGATGGGACCATCCGCTGGTTCCGTATGACGGACGGCAAGGAACTCCTTACCTTTTTCCCCCACAAAGACAGGAAGCGCTGGGTCATGTGGAGTCCCGGCGGATACTACGACGCCTCTGCAGGGGCAGACGAGTTGATGGGCTGGCAGGTCAATAACGGCAAGGACAGGGAGGCGGACTTTTTTTCAGTATCCCGCTTCAGGGCCACCTACTACCGGCCTGACGTCATCGCCAGAGTTCTTGAGGCAGGCAGTGAGAAGGAGGCCCTCAGATGGGCCAACGAGGAGTCCGGCAGAAAGAGGCAGGACATGGCGGTCCAGCAGATGCTTCCTCCTGTGATAAGCATTATCTCCCCCGCTGAAGGCTCAGGGGTCAGCACCACGGAAGTGCTTATTCGCTACAGTGTCCGCACACCCTCGGGAGAGCCGGTGACAGGGATAAGGGCCCTGGTGGACGGCAGACCTGTGTCTTCACAGCGTGGGGTACGCGTAGTCTCCAAAGAGAGTGGGGACATGGAACTGAAGGTGCCTGTCCCTGAGAGGGACTGTGAGATATCTCTCCTGGCTGAAAACAGGTACGCCGCAAGCGAGCCCGCCACGGTAAGAGTGAAGTGGAAAGGAGTAAGGAAAAAAGAGGAATTCGTGATCAAGCCCAAGCTTTATGTGCTTTCCGTCGGCGTGGGCAAATATGCGGACAAGTCCCTCACCCTGGATTTGGCGGGAAAAGACGCACAGGACTTTGCCCGCGCCATGGAGAGGCAAAAGGGTGACCTTTACCGTGATGTGGTGACCAGGGTGCTCATTGACGAGAAGGCCTCAAAAGATGAGATATTGGATGCTCTCGATTGGTTGAAGCAGGAGACCACCAGCAAGGACATGGCCATGGTGTTTCTGGCGGGACACGGCATTAATGACTCAAGCGGCATTTACTACTTCCTGCCCTCCAATGCCAACCTGGAGAGGCTGATGAGGACGGGAGTGGCCTTCTCTGACATTAAAAATACGGTGGCAGCTCTTGCCGGAAAGACAGTCCTCTTTGTGGACACCTGTCATTCAGGCAATGTGATGGGCAAAAGGAGAGGGGTCACAGACATTAATGCCGTGGTCAATGAGCTTGCCAGTGCGGAAAACGGAGCTGTAGTGTTTGCCTCTTCCACAGGGAACCAGTACTCTTTGGAGGACAAGGCCTGGGGCAACGGAGCATTCACCAAGGCGCTGGTGGAGGGCATCTCGGGGAAGGCTGATTATACCGGAAAAGGGAAGATAACCATCAACATGCTGGACCTGTACCTGTCGGAGAGGGTGAAGGAACTGACAAAGGGACAGCAGACGCCCACGACCACAAAGCCCCAGACCATCGCTGACTTTCCTATTGCAATGAGGAAATAGAACTCTGTCAAGGATATTATTTCTCATATTGTAAAAAGCTGCAGGATAAGGTAGAGTTATGCATGCTGGCTTAGCTCCGGCAGGCAGAGGATGAACGCATGATATTCAGAGTCATCGCAAAAGAGGAAATCAAAAGGCTGTTTGCCGTCCTTGCCGATGGCAACAGGATCATAGGCCCTGTTGAAAAAGCGCTGGATAGGAAGGGGAAACCGATTTACGCCTTTGAGGAAGTTTCCGAATTCAGCCGCCTGCGCCTCGAATATACCACCACAACGCTCCCCGCAAAACGTTATTTCCTGCCTTTCAGGGAAGACCTGGCTGTTTTTCGTATGGAAGACGGAAACTGGACAAAGTCGGTCAATTACAATATCGACACGCCGACTATATTGTTCGGCCTCCACGCGTGCGACATCAACGCCCTGAACAAGCTCGACAAAGTTCTCATGGGCAACGTTTACCCGATGCCTTATTACGCGGCCAAAAGGAAAAATCTTTTTATAATCGGTTACGAATGCACGCCGCAACCCTTTTGTTTCTGCCGTTCCATGGGCACGGACACCGCCCTGCACGGGTTCGACATGTTCATTACCGACATCGGCGATAAATTATTCATCGAGATAGTTTCCGACACCGCCTATAATTTTTTAAAGAATATCAAATTCGCGGAGCCGCAAGAGGCCGACCATGTCGCCTATATGCGGGCGGTTGCGGAGAAAAACAAAAAGTTTACGGCCCATGTCGATACCACTGACCTCACTAAGATCCTGGACATGGAGTTCCAGTCGGAGCATTGGAAGCAATGGGGGGACAAATGCCTTTCGTGCGGCTCATGCTCGAAAGTCTGTCCCACCTGTTATTGCTACGGAGTGGAAGAGACCGTGGATATAGACCTCGAAGGCGCCAGAAAAACAAAGTTCCTTTATTCCTGCAACATTATCGATTTTGCGCAGGTGGCCGGGGGGCATAATTTCCGGCCCGACAGGCATAACCGTCTTAAATATCGCTACTATCACAAGCACAGGGGTTTTGTGGAGGCCTTTGAGGAATCTCTCTGCGTGGGCTGCGGCCGCTGCGGGGAAGCCTGTCTCGCCGGCATCACCGTACCCGAAGTTATAGCTAGCATAAGGGGAGAGGAGTGAGCGCATGAGCAATAAAATACCCTTGTTCGATATTACCGAGCCTCACAGGAAAGGCATACCGCGAAAGGATGATATTACCAGTTTTGAGTTCACCTACAAGGCTGAGATCACCAGCATTTACAAGCTGTCCGAAACGGAAAAACTCTACCAGATACAGATAGCGGATACGGAAGAGCGGAAACGGTTCAGTTCGCGCCCGGGGCAGTTTGTAATGCTCGAACTGCCCGGTATCGGCGAAGCTCCGTTTTCGATCTCTTCCTCATATGACGGTAATGTGGAACTCTGCATAAGAAAATGCGGCAACCTTACGAATTTCCTGGACAGGGTGGACAGGGGCACGTTTGTGGGGCTGCGCGGACCCTTCGGCACGAGTTTCCCCATGGAGGAGATGCACGGACAGGACCTGATACTTGTTGCCGGAGGGATTGGGCTTGCCCCTCTCAGGGCGCCTATCTCCTATGTCCAGAAAAACCGGAGCCGCTTCAACAGCGTTGATATTATTTACGGCACAAAAAACCCGCAGCAGCTTATTTTTACCTACCAGTACGACATGTGGCGCAAGGACGATGTGAATTTACATATCATCGTCGAGAAAGCGGACGACGCATGGAAAGGGTCGGTGGGGATGATCACTAAAATAGTAGAAGATATAATCTCCCAGAGGGGCGGCGAACTCAAGGATACCTATGCGATTGTCTGCGGACCTCCGGTAATGTTCAAGTTCGTATGCGCCATGCTTACCAAAGCCGGGATGCCCATGCAGAAGATGTTTGTCTCCCTTGAGCGCAGAATGCACTGCGGCATGGGTAAATGCTGCCGGTGCAATATAGGCTCCACCTACACCTGCCTCTCGGGACCGGTTTTTGATTACTGGTCAGTTATGAACCTTAAGGAAGCCATATAAATGAGCGGACCTAAAGCGATAGAGAGAACATATCTAGGCGTTGCAGTCCACCGCCCGAAAGTCGCCTTTTTTGAATTTTCGTCGTGCGAGGGCTGCCAGTTGCAGATTATAAACAACGAAGCCACCCTGCTTGATTTCCTTTCCCTTGTGGAGGTCGTGAAATTCCGTGAAGCCATGACCGGGGGCTCTGACGATTACGAGATCGCTTTTGTGGAGGGCAGCATAACCCGCGAAGACGAAGCGGTGCGTCTGAAGGCGATAAGGGAGAAAGCGTCGGTCCTCGTTGCCCTGGGCTCCTGCGCATGCTTTGGCGGCGTAAACAGGCTCAAGAACCGTTTTGCGGACCTGGAATGGGTAAAGAAGGAGGTATATGGAGATCACCCCATCGAGACCTCCCCTGTGCGCCCGCTGGAGGACATCGTCAAGGTAGATCTGAAGATATACGGCTGTCCTATAAAGAAAGAAGAAGTCGAGAAAATAGTCGTAAACATAGCTCTTGGAAAATCAATAAATCACCCTAAATACCCTGTCTGCACCGAATGCAAGGCAAATGAGAATGTCTGCCTCTTCGATCTGGGTGAGCCTTGCCTCGGACCCGTTACCCGCGCCGGCTGCAATGCGTGGTGCCCCTCCAACAGGCTCGGGTGCTGGGGTTGCAGGGGGCCGGCCGATGACCCCAATATCGCCGAGCTGCTAAGGATAATGTCGGAGCACGGGTTCTCTAAAGAAAAGGTGCTTGACAGGCTCGAATGTTTCGGAGGTTTTGCGGCTTACGAGGGAGAGCTCAGAAAGGATGTGACCAGCATATGAAATTAAACTGCGATATAAATGTTCACCACATCAGCAGGGTGGAAGGCCATGGCAATATCAGGATTAAAATCGAAAACGGCAAAATAGTGACCGCGCAGTGGGAGGTTGTCGAGACCCCCCGTTTCTTCGAGGCCATGCTCGTCGGCAAAAACTGGGAAAACGCTCCATACATAACCGGCAGGATCTGCGGCATCTGCTCCATCGGCCATACGCTTGCAAGCATACGCGCGGTCGAAAACGCATTCGGCATGGTCCCTTCCGGGCAGACAAGGAAATTGCGCCTGCTGTTAAAGCACATGGAGACCCTTCAAAGCCATGTGCTCCATCTCTATTTCCTCGCTGCGCCGGATTTCCTCGGGGTGGGAAGCGTCTTCCCACTTATAGAATCCCATCCGGACGTTGTGAAGATGGCCGCCAAGATGAAGCTCCTGGCAAATGATATGTGTGATTGTGTCGGGGGACGGAGGATGCATCCGACGCGCACTGTTGTGGGCGGCTTTACGATGCTGCCTGAAAAGAAAGAGCTGGGTAAATTCAGAGAGCGCCTTAAGGACATTGTCGACGACCTCATGAAGACAGTGGACATTTTCAAGACCTTCTCTATTCCGGACTTCGTGCGGGAGACTGAATACGTTTCGCTGAAAGGCGAGGGCGACTACCCCTTCATTGGCGGCAATCTGGTGTCCACCGACGGGGTCTGCAAAAAGGAGAGCGATTACCGTCAGATGACGAATGAATACCTGGTTGCGAGTTCCACCTCCAAATGGAGCCGCCTTTCGAGGAAATCATTCGCGGTGGGCGCGCTTGCCCGCATGAACAATAACTTTGAATTTCTCCATCCGGTCGCAAAGGACATAGCCCTGGGTTTCGGGTGCAAACCCGTTGTCCATAATCCTTACATGAACAATATAGCCCAGCTTGTGGAAAGCGCCCACGTTGTACTGGAATCCATGGGCATGATCGATGAACTGCTCGACATGAAATGGGAAGAGCCGCGCCAGGCGGTCGAGCCGCGTGAGGCAACAGGGGTTGCAGCCGTTGAAGTGCCGCGCGGCATTCTTTATCACTGCTATGAATTCGATGCTTCAGGCAGGATCGTAAAATCCGACTGCGTTATACCTACGAGCCAGAACCACGCCAACATTCAGCATGACCTTGAGGCGCTTGCGGCCAAATACTCGGCCGAAGGCAGGCAGGACAGCGAGATACAGCTGCTTGCCGAGATGCTCGTGAGGGCCTACGACCCCTGCATTTCCTGTTCCGTGCACTGAGAGTCCGCAATTTAAATCAGGTCTGAAATAAGAAAAAATGGCGCAATCATTAAAGCAGATACTCGACAAGCTCTACCGCGATTACGACTTCAAGGGCCGTATCGCGCATGACCCCATTGAATTCCCTCACCGGTACAAAAGACCTGAAGATATTGAGACAGCCGGGTTCATTGCCGCCTGTTTTGCCTACGGAAGGGTTGACCTCTTTAAGCCGGTGGTGGCAAAAGTTCTCGCCGCAATGGGGGAGAGCCCCTACGATTTCCTACTGCGGTTTAACGCCGGAAAACAGAAGGGATTGTTTTCCGGAATTAGTTATCGGTTTAATAAAAGTACAGACATTGCCGGGCTTCTTCATGTTTTGGGCACGATTCTCAGGAAGTACGGGGGTCTGGAAACGGTATTCCTCAAGTATTACACAGAGGGTGACGCCACAACCTGCGAAGGGCTGACAGGTCTGGTTGAAACTATCCTGAGCATCGACACCACCCCTGTCTACGGGGAGAACATAAGGCCAGCAGGCTTCGTGCAGTTCTTCCCCTCACCGGCGGGCGGCAGCGCTTGCAAGAGGATGAATATGTACCTGCGCTGGATGGTGCGGGACAGGGACATCGATTTCGGCATCTGGAAGAATATTCCCAAGGACAGGCTCGTTATCCCCCTGGATGTCCACATTGCCCGTATTTCCAAATGTCTTGGTTTTACGAAGAGGTCATCGCAGGACTGGAAAATGGCGGTGGAGATAACGGCTGCGCTGAAACAGCTTGATCCCGAAGACCCTCTCAAATACGATTTCGCCCTCTGCCATCAGGGCATATCAAAGGCCTGCTCCGCTGCGCAATGCGGCGACTGTACGCTGTTTTCGCGCCGCCTCAACTGATTCCTGCGAGCGAAGAGCTCCGCGGTGCGGTGGAACTATGTTGTATAATTAAACATGCTCACAGGTGAAGAAAAAGCATGGGAAATCCTCGCGGGACTCGATCCCGACGAGGTAATAAGGAATGCTCAGGCGCCCTTCGACAGGGCCGCGGCGCATTATTCCGTCATATCTTGCGGCATGGAGTTTCATCTTTTCCCTCGGGAACAAAAGATAATCTCCGTCTCCCCCGGCGGCGAGGTGATGTTGCAAAGGCTGGCATATTTTTTCAGGTTATCGGCGCTCCTGTACCTGACCAGCGCCAGGGACATCCCGTTTACCGGGAAGCTGGTCAGTCCGCTCAGCCTTAAGGGAGGGCAGCTTTTCTTCCGCGGCTCTCACGTTCTGCCGCTCGACAAGGTGGCCGGGAAATACGCTTCAGACAGGGATGGCTTTCTCAAAAAAGGGCTGGCCCTGGGAGGGGAAAAGAAGGAATACGGGGACGCTTCTTTCACGCTGTTCCCTTTTCCGAGAGTGCCGGTCACCCTGATATTATGGGAGGCGGATGACGAATTCCCCGCCCGCGCAGATCTGCTGCTCGACTCCACCTGCGAAATACAGGCGCCCCTCGATATTATCTGGACCATCACCATGATGTGTGTGCTGTTGATGCTGTGAGGGGCTAGACGCTGCCTCGCCCGCCTTTTCCCTTGCCAGTTTTTTCCCTTGCCGCTTGCCCCTTCACTTTTTGCTCTTCGGACAGCAGCGCAAGAACAATGCGTGCCCGGTAAAAATAATGCAGGAACCTCTCGTCGCGGTAATCTTTAAACGTGTTCACCTGGGGAACGAATTCCCCACGTATATACATCAGGGTCACTTCCGCATAAATCCCTTCTTTCAGATAAATCCTGTGTGAGTGGTTCTTGCCGGAGGCGAGCACCAGTTTTGCGGGAGTCAGATAGCCGGGGTCGATGTTCACCGTCCTCTTCCCGTCGCGCTCAAGCTCATGCTCTATCCCGATGGAAATATGTTTTATTGCGGCGAGTTCGTCCTTGCTGATGAGATTCCTGAAAAAGACGAACCTTCTGAAGAGCGGCCCTCCCATCTCGGACCTGTAATAATCGGAATAATCCCACGGCAGGGCAGGAGTTTCCATGACGGCATCTCCGAAACGGCCCTCAAGGGCCCTGAGGGCCGCATCGTACCGGTCGGCGCCGCTAAAGAGGATGCCGGTAAACATAAGTGCTTTGGGTGGGATGGATGGGGTCCTCATGGCGTTGTTGAGTGGTGTGAGCGCACCCTTCTCCTGCCGCTATTTCCCGGCGATGAGCTTTGTTATCAAGTCATGCACATCGGGGGTGTCCCACTGCATGGGGCCTATCACTTTCCGGACCAGGGTCCCCTTTGTATCGATAACGAAGGTCTCGGGCACTCCTGTTATGCCATAAGTCTTTGCCAGATTAACGGTGTCTACGAGGACAGGGAAAGAGAGGCCGTTTTGCTTCATATAGGCGGCGGCCTTGGCGGGATCATCGTTGTAGATCACGGTCATGAGGACGAATTTGTCATTTCCATTTTCGGCGGTGAACAGTTTCTGCAGAGAGGGGTTTTCTTCCATGCAGGAACTGCACCATGATGCCCAGAAATTCAGGAAAACCACCTTGCCCTTTAAGTCCGAAAGTTTCCAGGGCCTGCCTTCAGTGTCTTTAAGTTCAAAGCCTGGGGCTTCGGACCCTGTAACGGCCCTTTTTTCGGGGGAAGCGCCGCTCTTCATAAGGACAATGAGAGAGGAGATGCAGACAGCAAAAACGAGGAGCAGAATGATACCTTTGTTATTCATAAGATACCTCTTTCATAACAAGTCCCGCAAAAAACACTCTTGGTTTTTGCGGGACTACCTGTTATAAGATAATTTTATGTTTGCGTATCAGTTGACCGATACCAGTATGGCTTCTTCGGCTTCCGCGAAAACCAGTTTCTCGCCGTCGAGTGTTACCTTCACCAAGGGGGTGTTTTTGAACCTGCCCCTGATCAACTCCTCCGAGAGGGGGTCCTCTATCTCGCGGTAGATCGCCCTTCTCATGGGACGGGCCCCGTATGTCGGCTGGTAGTATTTGTTGAGCAGCCACTCCTTCACTTCCGGCGCCACGTCGATGGTCAGCGCGTGTTCCGTGAGCTTCTTGTTCGTCTCCACCAGAAGCAGATCGATGATGGAGAGGAGCTGGTCTTTTTCGAGCGGATGGAAGACCACGGTCTCATCCACGCGGTTCAGGAACTCCGGGTTGAAGGTTTTTTTAAGCTCCGAGAGAACATTTTCCTTTATCTTGGAGTATGCGTTATCGGAGGAGGCGCGGTAAAAGCCGAGGGGCGTTGCTTTTTCGATTATGCGCGCGCCAAGGTTGGAAGTCATGATTAAAATGGTGTTCCTGAAGTCCACCTTTCTGCCGTAGCTGTCGGTCAGCACACCTTCATCCAGTATCTGCAGGAGGGTGTTGAATACGTCGTGGTGCGCCTTTTCTATCTCGTCAAACAGGATTACGGAGTAAGGCCTTTTTCTGACTTTCTCTGTCAGCTGTCCGCCTTCCTCATAACCGACATAGCCGGGAGGCGCTCCGGTAAGCCGCGATACGTTGAACCTCTCCATGTACTCCGACATGTCCACTTTTATAAGGGCGCTCTCATCGTTGAACATGAATTCAGCCAGCGCCTTTGCCAGTTCGGTCTTTCCCACGCCGGTGGGGCCGAGAAAGAAGAAGGAGCCGATGGGCCTGTTCTTGCTTTTCAGACCTGCACGGGACCTTCTGATGGCTTTGGATATGGCATGAATGCCTTCCTCCTGCCCGACGATCCTGTGGTGGAGCACTTCCTCCATCCTGAGGAGTTTGTCGGATTCCGTCTCTTCCATTTTGTGCAGGGGTATGCCGGTCATCTTCGATACGGTGTACGCGATATCCTCCTCGTTCACCACGGGCACTTCCTTGTTCAGGGAGTCCCTCCACCTTTTATAGTGGCTCTCGTAAGTCTTTTTGAGCTTGTCCTCCTGCATCCGGATGTCCTGCGCTTTTTCAATATCGTGGAGGCGTACATAAAGGCTCTTCTCCTTGGACAACTGGATCAGTTCGGTCTCCATGTCCCTGAGGTCCTGGGGCATGGTGGACCTTTTAAGCTTTATCCGCGAACCGGTCTCGTCGATGACGTCGATGGCCTTGTCCGGAAGATACCTCTCCGTTACATATCTGTCGGAAAGCTTCACCGAGGCCATTACCGCCTCATCGTTTATCTTTACCTTATGATGGCTCTCGTAACGCGGGCGGATTCCCTTTAGTATCTCGATAGTCGTCTCCACCGAGGGCGGCTGTATGTAGATGGGTTGGAATCTCCTCTCCAGCGCGCCGTCTTTTTCGATGTATTTCCTGTATTCGTTGGGCGTGGTAGCTCCGATGCACTGCAGCTCACCCCGTGAGAGGGCTGGTTTCAGCATGTTGGAGGCGTCCACGGAACCTTCCGCAGCGCCCGCCCCGATAAGGGTATGGAACTCATCTATGAAAAGTATCACGTTCTCCGACTGGAGTATTTCCCTCATGACGGCCTTCAGTCGCTCCTCGAACTGCCCGCGGTACTTTGTACCGGCTATAAGCGCGCCGAGATCAAGCGATATGATCCTCTTGCCGATGAGGGTGTCGGGAACATCTCCTCCCACGATTTTCTGCGCAAGTCCCTCTACAATGGCTGTCTTGCCGACTCCGGGCTCGCCGATGATGGCGGGATTGTTCTTGATCCTCCTGCCCAGGACCTGAAGTACTCGCTCAATTTCGTCTTCCCTGCCGATGACCGGGTCCAGCTTTCCTTCCACGGCGAGAAGGGTCAGGTCCCTGCCGAACTCATCAAGCGCCGGCGTGTTGGTTTTCCTTCGCTCTTTAGGGTGCGTCTGCTGGAACTGAGGCTTGATGGCCAGATTAATGGTCAACTGCCGTGCCGCGAGCAGGTTGGCGCCCAGGTTCCGGATGACTTTGCCGGCGATCCCTTCGTCCTCCCTGATAAGGCCGAGGAGCAGGTGTTCGCTGCCGATGTAGTTGTGGCCCAAAAGGCGGGCCTCCTCAATGGCCAGTTCCAGGACTTTTTTCGCCCGCGGGGTAAAGGGAATATCTCCAAAGGTAAGAAGGTTGCCTCCCACCGGAAGGTTCTTCTCGACCTCGAATTTTACCTCATCTACGGAGAGCCCCATCTTTTTGAGTATGGTGGTTGGAACATTGTCTTCCTCGCGTAACATGGCCAGAATTAGGTGTTCGGTGCCCAGGTAGTCATTGCTTCTGCGCTCTGCTTCCTCTTTGGCGTATATGATTATTTTGCGCCCTCTTTCCGTGAATTTCTCAAACATCTTTTTCACCTCTAAACATGGTATCTCTATAAAAATTTTACTTGTTTTCGGCCTTTAATGTCAACCAAACCCGCTATTGTCCTTGTTTTCCCTGTTGTTTATCTTTTATGCTAAAAGGCATGTATGCCGATGTTCTTTTCCCTCTGAAAATATCCCCCCTGACGTACCGGATTCCCGTGGAGATGCCGAAGGACATAAAAGGCGCAGTGGTCGAAGCGCCTCTTATGGGCAGAAGCGCGTATGGGCTGGTGGTCAACGTAAGCAGCGCTGCCGACCCATCCCTCACCTTTGAACTTAAGGAAATCAGAAGCGTGCATCGCTCTTTTGCATCGGCCCGGGCGCTGCAGTTTCTGAAATGGCTGTCTGATTATTATATCACACCCGGGGGGATTGCTCTGAAAAGCTGTTTCTTCGAGGAAGCAGTTGCTTTTATTGGTGGAGACCGCAGCGGGCGCAAGGCGTCCGGCAGGGCACGGAAGCCCGGCGCGGACCACTCCCGGGCGGGAGCGCCCGAGGCAATGAGTCACCATCTTGAGTTCCTGAATTTCGACGCCAATGCCGACTCTGTGAGCAAAAGGACCACGGAGGGCCGTTACGGCTCGTTCCTCCTCCCCACGCCCTTCGTGTTTTATGAGTATCTCTTTCTGGCGGAGGTCCTAAGGAGGATCAGTGAGGAGGTGAGGGGTATTATCATCCTTGTGCCGGAAATAGGCGACATCCCCCGCCTGGAATCCCTCCTCCGCCCTGTGGTTGGAAAACGCCTGTGTGTGCTGCACAGCAAGCTCAGCAAGGGTAAGAGGGTGGAAACAGTGGGGACCATCCTTTCCTCTGAAACGGACATTGTGCTCGGCACCAGATCGGCGGTCCTCGCTCCTCTGGGCAGGGTATCATTTGTCGCGGTCACAGCAGAGCACAGCTCCTCGTATAAAGGTGAGGAGAGGTTGCGGTATCACGGGCGCGACGTTGCGGTGATGCGGGCCTTTATGGAGAATGCCTGCACCGTCCTGTCTTCAGTCTGCCCTTCCGTCGAATCCCTCTATAACGCACGTCTCGGCAAGTATGCCCTCCTCAAAAGCAGGGGTGAGTATGACCTTCCGGCAAAGGACGTTAAAGTAGGCCGGTGGCGCGAGGTGGAACGGCCGGTCATAAAAATAGTGGATATGAAACCCGGCCGCAAGGGAACGCCCTCGCTGTCGGGAGAGCTTGTCAAACAGGCGAAGGGCCTGATTGCTGGGGGAGAGAGACTGCTTTTCCTTATTAACAGGAAGGGCTATTCTCTCATACGCTGCGGTGAATGCGGCCATACGGAGGCGTGCGGTAAATGCGGGACCTTCCTTGTTTTCCACAAGGCAGAGGGGAGGGCGCGGTGCCACCGCTGCGGAGGCAGCGGGCCGGTGGCCGACATCTGCCCGCAATGCAGAGGCGTCAACATCACTCTTGTCGGCGCGGGGACTGAAAGGATAAAAGAGGAAGTAAAACAACTTTTCGAGAGAGACGCCGTGGTACTCCAAAAGGGGGCTGCTCCGGCCCTGTCCCTTGATACGGACACCATGCCTCTTATTATAGGTACAGCCTATGCAAAAAGGCTTGAATATTCGGGCGCAGGGGATGAAGCCTTTGGCGCCGCGGCCTTTCTGAATATGGATATGCTCCTGTCACAGCCTGATTTCAGGGCATACGAAAGGACTTTCCAGGAGGTTATGCAGATTGTACAGATGGTGAAATCAGGAGGTTCTATTTTCCTCCAGACCCATATGCCCAAAAACAGGGTGTTGCGTTTCATAAAGAACTATGATCTCGACGGCTTTTATGATTACGAACTGGCGCAGCGCAGGGCGCTGGATTATCCGCCCTTTTCGAGAATGGTGCTGCTTACGGTGCAGGGTAAGGAACAGACAGGCATGTCCGCTGTCCGCAATATCATGGAAGAAGGCGCCGCGGAAGGCGTGGAATTGCTGGGGCCCGCTGAGGTCCCCTGTCCCTCAAAGGGATACACCCAATGCTTGCAATTACTCCTTAAATCAAAGGACAGGAAGGCACTGCACAGTGCAGCAGGTGAACTGGTTGCAAAGCTTGAGGAAGTCAAAGGGACCGTTGTCCGCCCGGACGTGGATCCCCTGGTTATCTAATATCTTCCCGGTCTCCCGATTATGGATGCTATCATAGAGGGGATATCCAGTGGCTCAGCCACTTTATGATGTTCAGTACTCTTTTGGGCCACTTTGTCCGGCCTGACCTTTTTCGCTACAGGTGTTTTTGTAGCAGCTGGTTTCGGCGCTACGGGCGCTGCTTTTACCACCGCTTTCTTAGCTTTGGCTTTTTTTGCAACTGCCTTTCCGGGAGCCGCTTTTTTCACAGAGGCTTTTGCCACCGATGCTTTTTTGGGTACAGCCTTTTTTGCAACTGGTGTCTTCTTAGCCATGAGCAACTCCTTGAAAATAAATTTTTACAATTTTACAACAAGATAAGATAAAAGTAAATACGTTTGTTGCAAAATGTGCGGGGAAAATACAAAAAGGTGCATTATCCCGGAATTGTTATCAGGGCATGATTTCTAATGGCCGCCGTCAGGAGTTAAGCTTGATAACATATTGAAAAAACGATAAGATAATGCGAAGCGTTTAGCGCGTAAAGACTCAAAAAACGTGTAAGGGAAGCGTACATGGCAAAAGACTTTCAACTTAGCTTTGGTGATAAAGAAATAACACCATGTTTATTTATCCTGAATACGGTGCGGTACTCCCTTGTCGCGCTGCTGCTCTTGCTCAATTTGGAATCTCTAGCCGCAGCCGACGGACTCACCTTTCCGGGATGCAGGGAATACACCAACACCTTGTCCCCATCATACCGGGTCATACTCACGACAAGCCCGCACATTATTGCGGCTGATGGAAAGTCGCGTTCCGAGATCACAATAGAGCTTGCATTCCAGGGCACGAAGAGTGTTCAGGGGAAAAGAATCAGGGTCTCGGTTGACGGAGAAGATATAAGAGAATACCTTACCGATAAAAACGGCGCTGTAAAGTTCACCTGTGAACCAAAAAAGTTTCCCGGCTATTACAGGATTACGGCAGACGCCGGGAACTGCGATAAATCTTATATCAGCAGTACGTATGTCATCGCAAGAGACTCCGTGGAATGCGGACGCAACGGGACGGTTTTCTTCAGGGCTGGGGACAAGGTTTGCGGTCTGAATATCCCCAAGGAAGAAATGTATGACCCGCACCTCGATGAAATTGTTGCCGAGCTCGAAAAATCAAAAGTAGGTTTCCTGGTGAACTACTGGCTGACCGGGAAGTATTCGCGCTTGATTAAATACGCTGGAAACGAGCAGTACCTCTTTACTCCGGAGGAAATAGTGGAGGCGATCAACCGGATCAGGAGCATGTACGGCAGAAACCCGCTCTACTATAACTCCGCACTGGCCCTGGCTGCAAAGAACTCGGGGGCCTATTTAAGAGTAGCCGGGCTTTTTTATGACAGAAATATTCATGTAGAGTACAAGGACGGCATGGGATACACGGGATCATTCCCTGAAGACCGAATGGCGGAGGTGGGCTATCCCAACGGCTCCGGCGAACAAAGTTATACCGCCAAAGGCAATATCCTCAGGTCAATCGCTTTCTACAGCAAATCCGCTTATCATCTGCAGCATTTTTTCGGCAGTTACTCGGAGCTCGGGTTCTGTACCGGCGCACTTTGCGACGGACATATCGAGTTTGGACGAAACAGGCCTTCGGCGCCTCATGCGACGGAAGAGGGCAGCTTACACGTATGGCCCCCCGACGGCATAACACTATATTCCTACGACAGCTTCACTCCCGGCTCTGAGATGCCCAATCCCATGCCTGCCTATAAAGGGGACCCCGGAACAATCATGATTATTCTCGACTCCATTGTCACACCCTCATCCGTGCGACTGGTCGATGCCGCACGGGAAGAGGACCTTCCCCTTGTTTTCGAGAAAGAGACTGAAGCGGCGTGGAGGAAAGGCGACAAAACCTCAAGAACTATTTTCATGAATGTGAAAAGCCTTATACCGGGAACAACCTATCGTATCCAATGGGCGGATGATAAGGGTAAAATATGGAAGAGCATATTTCATACGGCATCGGATTCAAAATAAGTATGACTATGGCGCGCAAATATATATTCACGGTATCGGCTGTTATTGCCTGCCTCATTGCCGGCATGACTCTCGAAACTAGTTATGCTGCAGAACCGAATGTTTTACCGTCCAGAGTCCTGCAGGTTCATTCGGACGGCATCTCGTCGCTCGCCTTTTCCCCTGACGGCCGCTCGCTTCTCTCCGGTAGTTTTGACCGGAGTATGAGAATATGGGACAGGGAAACAGGCAGAGAAATACGGGTCTTTAAGGACTTCGACCACTTTGTCGTCCTTGTTTCATTCACTCCTGATGGAGACCGTGTTGTGTCGGTTGAACGGGACAACACTATCAGCCTCTGGGATGCGAAGACTGGAAAACTCTATTGGAAGGCAAAAGAAAACTCCGGGGAACAGGTACTGTCTGTTGTTTGCTCACCGGACGGCCGTTATATCGCAACAGCGGACTCTGGAGGCAAAGTAATACTCCGGGATGCAATAACTGGAAAAATTGCTCATGCCTTTGCAGGGAAGGGAGATATTGCAATTGCCGTCCTTTTCTCCGGGGACGGCAAATATTTACTGATGGGCTCCAACCGGGAAAAACTCCTGTGGGATGTGGCGACTGAAACCTTGCAGGTTCATTACAAAAATTCCTACACACCCCTTTCCTTTTCTCCTGACGGCGAGCACATGCTCTGTACAACAGGTTCAAAAGAAAAAACACTCTTCACTGTTGAAACAGATAAAAAAATCCTTACTCTTACAGGCGACTTCAGGTCCTATGTTTTTTCTCCGGATGCGCGCTACCTTGTTGCAGGCAATTCGGACGGCGGCCTGTCTGTGGCCGAAGTAAAAAAACAAACAAAATTTATAACGAAGACGGGGCATTCCGGATCAGTGACTGCACTTGTTTTTTCCCCGGACGGGCAGACTTTCGCGTCAGGCAGCCTGGATAAGACCATAAAACTTTGGGATTTCGGCACATTCGGAGTGACTGCGAGCAGTGAGTCACTAGGGTTCGTAGTGGACGAGGCACGCCTCGATTTTATAAGAGAGGAGACAGTGCTCATTACCATAATAGCCCCTGATCTTAAATCAGGAGATGCCGTATTTGTGAAAAGCGAGTCAGTAAGGTTATCCGGCAGGCTTTCAAACAAAAAGAAGGCCTCTGCGGTTACAGTCAACGGCCGTGAAGTGCCGGTCTCCGATACAGGTGAATTCAATGTCGAACTGCCGCTTAAATACGGCAGAAATAATATCATTATCAGGGCAAAACTGTTCGCCGGATCTACAGTTACCTCATCATGCGCAGTGATACGTGAAACGGACAAGAAATGAGGGCTTATTGTGTCCCGCCGGATGGTTCATTCCAGAGCCTGCCAGAGACTTATAGTCCCGTCCTTTCCACCGGAGATAACGTTTTGGCCGTCAGGGGAATACGCAACTGACCATATCTCATTCCGGTCCGTCAGGAACTTTGTCCTCAGTGTGCCATATTCAAACTCATACAGCTTCAGCATACCGGTAACGTCACCGGAAAGACCGAGCTTGCCGGAGGGAGACACCGCTACCGTATAAACTGCTTTGCTGTGCTTGCCTATCTCTCTCATTTCTTTATTGTCGATGTCCAGGAGGGCTGTTGATCTGCCGGAGGTAGTGAAATAAACATGTCTTGAGTCGGGGAGAAAGGCCAGAGAGAGCGGGATCGGCGAATTCGGGAGTTCCCGGCTGAAAATATTCATACCGGTCTCGACCTCCCATATCCGCACCTTACTTCTATCCCAGGTATCGTGCCCCGCGGATGCGATATGTTTTCCGTCAGGGGAAAAGGCCGCCGATGTAACCGGCCCTGTGTGCCCCTTGAGCGTCCTCACCTCTTTGCCTGTTTGAACCTCCCAGAGTTTCAGCATATTGTCAGAGCTTCCTGAAAGCGCATATTTTCCGTTGGGAGAGAAAGCTACGGTATTCACCATTGATTCATGTCCCAGGAAAACTGCTGTTTCCTTGCCTGTCTGTATGTCCCCTAGTCTCACGGTCCTGTCCCAGCTCCCGGACAGGGCGTATTTACCATCAGGAGAACAGGCGACCGAAGTAATCATTCCAGTATGCCCTTCAAACGTCCGCACCAGTTTCCCGGTAGCTGCCTCCCATAGCTTCATAGTCTTGTCTGCTCCGCCGGACAGGATATATTTTGCGTCGGGGGAGAAGGCCAGGGAGGCGACTACACCGTCATGGGCTTTAATGGTCCGGATCGGATGAATACCCGGGTCTTCTTCTGAAGCAAAGGTTGCAAGGGGCAAAAGTATGCATATAAGAAGCAGGAGCGGTTTCATGAGAGTGTTACATGAACAGAGGGACTGTTGTATTTCCCAGAATCTCTTTTGCTTTGTGAATGTCTTTCTTTATCTGTTCGAGAAGTTCATCGCTGCCGGAGAATTTTTTCTCATCCCGTATGCGTTCGATGAAATGCATCCTTAATTGTTTACCCGCGAGATCTCCATGGAAATCGAAAAGATGCGCCTCATAACTCATTGCCCCGCCGCCAAAAGTCGGATTTGTCCCGATATTCGCCACCCCGTCGTAGACAGTGCTGCCGTGCATCGAGACCCTTACCGCGTATACCCCCTCTTTTGGGACCAGCTCGTGGCGGGTCCTTATATTCGCTGTGGGCGTATGGAGCAGCGTCTCCCCGCGTCCCGCCCCTTTTACCACTGTCCCGTCAATATGGTATGCCCTGTCCAGCATCTGCGCTGCTTCGCAGACCCTGCCGCGGTGAATAATAGTACGTATCCTGCTGCTGCTCACCTTCTCTGCGTTGAACTCAGCGTAACGCACCACATTGACCCCGAATCCGTATTTCCTGCCCCGCGCCCTAAGCAGTGTGGTGGTGCCCTTTTTCCCTTTGCCGAAGGAATAACTGTGTCCCACGATCACCCACTTTGTACCGAGCCTCTCAACAAGCGTGTCCCTTATGAAGTCATCCGGTTCCGTATGGGCGAATTCCCTGTCGAAGGGGATGCAGATGAGCACCTGTAGGCCCATGCGCTCAATGAGCAGCCTTTTGTCCTCCACCGTGGTGATCATTTTCATTCCCCTCTCCGGGGCAAGCACGCGCACGGGGTGGGGGTTAAAGGTTATGGCAATGGGCGTGCCGCCTATCTCCTGAGCTTTCTCCACCACTTTCCTGAAAATCTTCTGGTGACCACGATGAACGCCGTCGAAGTTCCCGAGGGTGACCACAGGATTATTGTATGGCAATTTTGCGGGCAACTCGCTAATTATTTCCATAGTTTCTCTTTGCCGGGCCGCCGGGCTCTCCCTGGTCGAGGGCTGTCAGTTCACGGTAAATGAACTCTACCCGCTCCCTCGTTTTTTTTATATCATCACCATTATCGATGGAAAAGTCGGACCCGGAGAGTTTCATCGCGACAGGGAACTGGCTTTTCAGCCGGTTAAGAGCGTTCTCGCCGGAAACGCCCTTTGCTTTCAGCCTTTCGACCGCTGTTTCCTCGGAAGTATACACGGTCACCACCTTGTCGAATCTGTTCTGGTAGCCCCGTTCGAATATAACCGGCGCTTCCACAATCACCAGGCGCGCGCCACCGGACCGGAGCGCTTCAACCTTTTCGTCCACTTTGCGGAAGACCCTGGGATGCAGGATATTCTCAAGGCTTATCCTGAGGTGCGGATAGTTGAAGACTATGCCTGCCAGCATATGTTTGTTGACTGTTTCCTTGTCCACGATATCTTCGCCGAAGGCGTTTTTAATCTCAAGGATGAGAGCGGGTTCGGTGAGGAGTTCCCGAACAATGTCGTCCGTATCGATGGTTGCGGCGCCCAGTTCCCTGAACATTCTCGCTATCGTGCTCTTTCCCATCCCGTAATTTCCGGTGAGTCCCACCACTATCACGCTGTTCCCTCGGCCATTTTCTTCAGCTCAATAAGTTTTTTCAGCGCCTTCTGTGGCGTCAGCGATGCGGTATCCATGCCCAGGAGTTCCATGACAAAAGGGTCCCCGGTGCAAAAGAGGTCCATCTGCGCTATTTTCGGTCCCAGGGTCCTGGCTTCCTTTTTTTCAAGCTTTTCAAGCACCACCCCGGCCCTGTCTATCACGGAACCGGGCAGCCCGGCGAGGCGCGCCACCTGGATGCCGTAGCTCTTGTCAGCAGGTCCCCGTTCTATCTTGCGCAGGAAAATAACCTCGTCTCCCCACTCCTTTACAACTGCGTTGTAATTTTTTACTCCCTCCATCGTCACTGCGAGGTCGGTAAGTTCATTATAATGGGTGGCGAAGAGGGTGCGGGCCTTTACGGTATTAAGAAGGTATTCCGCCACGGCCCATGCGATGCTGATGCCGTCGAAAGTGCTTGTGCCGCGGCCTACTTCGTCCAGGAGAATGAGCCCCCTGCCGGTGGCATTGTTAAGAATGGTGGCGGTCTCTATCATCTCCACCATGAAGGTGCTGTGCCCTTTCGTAATGTAATCCGATGCTCCGATACGGGTGAATATCCTGTCCGCAATGCCGATATGCGCGCTTGCGGCAGGCACGAATGAGCCTATCTGGGCCATGAGAACGACAAGCGCGGTCTGCCTCATGTAGGTGGACTTGCCCGCCATGTTGGGGCCGGTGATGAGCAGCAGACGGTTGTCTGCGCAGTCCATGAGAGCGCTGTTGGGGATGAACTTATCATCCATGGAGGAGACGGAATGGGTCGAGATAAGCCGTTCTATGACAGGGTGCCTGGCATCGACTATCTCTATGAGATCATCATCACTGATGAGGGGCTTCGCGTAATCGTAGCGCCGGGCGACCGTGGCGAGGGAGAGCAGAAAATCCACTACGGCTATCTGTGCCGAGGTGTTCAGGAGCTGGTTTGCGTATTTTTGGATCTTTTCTAAAATGCCCTGGAAAAGGTCGTACTCGATTTCCTTGAGCCTGTCTTCAGCCCCCAGCACCTTTGTTTCGTACTCCTTCAGGTCGGGCGTGATGAACCTCTCCCCGTTGGCCAGGGTCTGTTTGCGTATGTAGTCCTCAGGCACAAGATGGAGATTGGTTTTGGTTATTTCGATATAGTAGCCGAAGACCCTGTTGAACCCTACCTTCAGGGACGGGATGCCTGTCCGCTGCTTTTCCTCCATTTCGAGCCGCGCGATGAAGTCTTTGCCGCTGGTCGAAATGTCTCTGAGTTCGTCAACCTCCCTGCTGAAACTTTTGCGTATCAGCCCGCCGTCACGGGGACTGACGGGCGGGTTGTCCGCGATGCTGAAATGGATGAGGTCCTCCAGTTCCGCGAATTCCGCAATGTTCTTTCCCGCTTCCCTTATGACCATATCGGTAGAGCCGGTAAGGTACCGCTTTACTGCAGGCAGATGCTCAAGGGAATTCCTGAGGGCGACAATGTCCCTCGGCCCCGCGGACTTTGCGACAATACGGGAGGTGAGCCTGTCCAGGTCCTGTATTTTCCGGAGGATTGTCCTCAATCCTTCCATAAGTTCATAGTCGCTGATAATAGCGCCCACCGCGGACAGCCTCCCGTCGATCTCCGCCGGGGAAATGAGCGGTTTGGTTATGGCGTTGCGCAGAAAACGTCCGCCCATGGGAGTGAGGGTCTCGTCCAGTACCCACAAAAGTGACCCTTCAACAGAGCCGTCCCGCAAGTTATGGAGCAGTTCGAGATTTTTTTTTGTCACCGCATCCAGGAACATGCAGGAGGACTGGTTCAGGACGGTGATTTTCTTGAAGGTCAGGTTTTTCTGTGTCTCTTCGAGGTAGCTGATGACGGCGCCGGCGGCTGAGATGGCGCTGCCCATGCTGCCGCAGCCGTACCCGTCCAGTGATGAGACCCGGAAATACCGGAGCAGGGTCTTGTAGGATTCGGTATAGTCGAAATACCAGTCGTCATAGCCGGAAACAAAGAAGCCCCTGAAAATTTCCTGGTAGTGCAGGCTGTTTCGGATGCTTGCGGGGCAGAGGATCTCGCGCGGTTCGTAGCGCCCTATTTCGTCCTCCACGGGCTTGTCGGTTTCATAGACGATGAATTCGCCGGTGGAGAGGTCGGCCACGGCAATGCCGCATATGCTCTGCCCGGGGAATATGCTCATAATATACGTGTTTTCCTTGGGTTGCTCCGGGATGTGGGTGCCGGGAGTGATTACCCTGACCACTTCCCTCTGGACAATGCCTTTGGCCTGTTTGGGATCTTCCATCTGCTCGCAGATGGCCACTTTATGGCCGGCCTTTATAAGTTTTGTGATGTAGGCGTCCACGGAAAAATATGGCACCCCGCACATGGGCATGGGTTCGTCCTTGTTTTTGTCCCTGGTGGTGAGGGCTATCTGGAGGATGGCGGAGGCTATTTTGGCGTCCTCGCCGAACATCTCGTAAAAGTCTCCCAGCCGGAATAGTACGATGGTATCGCGGTGCTTTTCCTTTACGCTGTTATACTGCTTCATCAAGGGGGTAAGTTCTGACACTGCCGGGGTCTCTCCCTCAAAAAATATAATCATGAATTATACAACAGACCGCAGAAATATATGAAACATCGCCTGAAAAGCCTTTCGTTGCACGGGCTTTTTCTGCTACAATAGCCGTATTGATTCAATTTTAATTGCCAGGGGGAGCGCATGCAGGAGAGCAGCCAGGGTCTGAAGGAAGCGGTACTGGTCCGCCTGCACCGTAATTCCGACTTTCCTGCCATGGCCAATACGGTCTCGCTTATCAACCAGTTCAAGTCGGCTGAAGACACCTCTATTTCACAGTTCGCCAACGCCATCCTAAAGGACCACGCGCTCACCTCAAAGATACTGAAGCTGTTGAACAGTGTGCACTACACACAGTTCGGCGAAGTGACGACCATATCGCGCGCTATCATTCTTCTGGGTTTCGGCAATATCAAGAACCTGGCGCTCTCTCTCATGCTCTTCGACCACCTGCAGAAGAACAGGTCCAACATCGAACTCCTCAACACCATAGTAAAATCTTTCTACAGCGGGATACTGGCGCAGAGGATCTCCAACGAGATGCATTTTGTCGACAGCGAGGAAGCCTTCATCTGCGCCCATTTCCATTCCTTCGGCAAACTTATGATCGCCCATGCCTGGCCGGAGAAGATCGAAGAAGTCATGGCCTTCAGCCGGGAGCGGGGGATCACGGAGGACGCCGCCGCCCTTACGGTGCTGGGCAGTTCATACGAGGATTTCGGGATGACTATCGCGAAGGAGTGGAACTTCCCCGCGAAAATTGTCCAGAGCATGCACAAAATGCGCAGCTCGGAAGTGGGGCGCAACCCAGGCGAATTGGATAAGCTTATCAGTATTTCCACTCTCACCAGCGAACTGTCCGGTATCATGTCCCTGAACGTGGCAAAGGAAGAAAAGGACAAACGCATCGAGAGGCTTATCGCATCCTTCAAAGACCATTACGGGGACAAGGGCGACACGATCCGGGGTGCCATCGCTTCCTCCATGCAGGACCTGGTGGATTATTCCGCTGCCGTCAACTTGGATATCAGGAGCGTGCCTTTCAGCAAACAGCTCTTCGGCATTGAGGACGCGAGAGGAACGGTTGTAAGCGAGGGGGAGGGAACTGCTCCGCTCGATATTGTGGCGGCATCGCTGGATACACTGGACAGTATGATCGAGGCGGTAAATACCGACACTCCGGAGAACATATTCACCAAAGGTATCCAGGATGTGAACAATTCCATCCTCAGCGGCTATTCCCTCAACGATATTATCAGGGTGGTGCTCGAAACCATATACCGGGGCATGCAGTTATCCGGCCTGTCAAATGTTCTGTTCTTCATAAAAAATACAAAACTTCCGGTCATGAACGTGCGCTTAGGCTTCGGCAACAGCATTGAGGAACTCAAGCAATGGTTTAATATAAGTTTCGGGGATTCCACGGATTTATTCAATGTGGCCATAATGAAGCAAAAGGATATCGTGGTCAAGGACATCGAAGTCCCGGAAATCAGGAAGATCCTGCCGGAGTGGTACCGGAGCAAGGTATCGTCCAGTATATTTATCATACTGCTTCCTATTACCATAAATGGCAAACCCATAGGCATGTTCTATGTCGAGGGGGAAAAGGCGAATTTCCAGAAGATCACCGGTGGGCAGTTGAATTATCTAAAGATTCTCCGCGATCAGACTGTCATGTCCATAAAGCAGAAACAGGGATACTGATCCACCCACCGTTTACGCTCTCTTCCCGTGCAGGGAACTAAGGAAAGATATATGGACCAGCAGATAGCATTTGTCATGAAGGAAGAGATCCTAAGGAACACCCTTAAGACCCATGCCGTCATTCTCGTTACCGGATGGCCGGGGACCGGCAAGACGGCCACCGCATTGAAGGCGGGCAGGGACCTGGGCGACGTCTTCTATTATTCCTCCTCCGGGGCTGAGAGGAAGTCCGTTGCCGTTTTCAACGATAGCGCCATGGTTGTGGACGATATAGATGTCTTAAGTTCCCTGCAGTCCGAACAGCCGGTATTGATTGTGGATGAGGCGCAGAAATTGAGCGAACATGCGCTTACCGTTGTCCGTGGCCTGATCGAAAAGAACCCCGAAAACAGGAAGATCGTTCTGATATCAAGCGTAGTCGCCGGTGTAAAGGATTTGCTGTCCCGCATGGATGCGGTGTTGCGGTTTACCCAGGATACCGCTGAAATAATGCATACACGGCTGCGCGATCTGAATCCGATATAGTAGGGGCAAGGCATGCCTTGCCCCTACTGATTGCGTTTTCCCGCGCACGCCTGTTTCCATTCACATGAGGTGCAATACTTCTCATGCCATCGCGGGAATATTGAGGGAAGGCGCTCTCTGATCATGCGCCAGTCTGCTGTGCTGCCGGTGGAGAGACAAAGCAGGCCCAAGGCAGTTGCATCCATCTCCCGTATCTCTTCATCAGCCTGTTCACTGTGACGGCAGATGTTGTCGCGCAGGGAAGGGCAGTGAGAGCAGACATTGTCTGCTCCTTCTACAATGATCACCCAGGTCTGTTTAGCAGCGCTGATGACTGAGGAGAGATTGTCGATGAATGCTGCATCGTATCCTTCTCCGTTATAGAAGTGAAGGCAGATGAGGTGATGGCCGCGCAGCCTGACGGGTGAATTGTTTTCAGGGTGCGGGGCTGGTAATTTTTTCCAATTCTGTTTCATCTATCTGGAGTTCACGAGCAAGGTGCCTGGTAGTTGCGCCGGTCTGTTGAAGTACCTCTTTCAAATAATTCTCAAAGCTGATATTTTTGTCCCAGCAGGAAAGGAAGTGTTCCTTAAGTATGGTTGCCAGCCCTTCGGAGGGTAGCCTGTAGCCCTTCCTTGTTGCTTCTTTCTCGCCAACGCTTTCCGGGACACCCATTACAACGATATGATCGTCCACAACCATATAGCGGATGTCATGCACGATGGCACAAGAGCTGTATCTGACCTCAGCGCCTGCTTTTGTATAAAGATGACCAATATGCAGTCTGTCCGGGAATTTCGGCATGAGGTATCTGACGCTCACCCCGTTCTTTATCAGCCTCTCAATATTATTTGTAACGCTATGGGTCCTTTTCTTATCATCTCCGACCGGAAGTCTGCCTGTTATTGCGCCGATTACTTCAGTCTTTGCATCCATCATGGTATCAGTGACCATTAGAAAATATTCCTGTCTTGTAAGTACCTTTGTTGCCCGTTCAACCTCAAGCAGAAGGTTTTTCCTGCCCCTGCCTTCCCTCAGGCTGAAAAGCAGGAGAACGATCGTGGCGAAAAGCAGCACTGATTCAAGTATAAGAAGACCTGTTTCAATAGTCATAATATTTTACTATTATACATCATGCGCCGGGTTTGTCAGCATATCTTGCATAGTGAAAAACATATTGAATAAAAGTTTAATCCTGTGGTAAGGTCAAACAGTTTGATGTAACCACGCCTTATTTCAATCGTCTCTTTTAATGGGGTAGCAGCGCGCACTGTGTGCTGTCATTTTCGTGAGGGGAAGGAGCGATTACCTTATGTTATGAGATACAATCCCGACATACACCATATCCGTGGACAGAAGGTCATGCCCGATAGGGATTTGGCCAAAACCGCCCGTTTCCTGTAAAATGCAGGGGCGGCAGTGATGCCCAACACGACAAACAGCGTGGCATTATGCCAATACTTTAGTTAGAATTCCAACAAAGGAGGTAATGTATGAAGAAATTGGCAGTTTTTGCGTTAGTTTTGTTTATTCTATGCGAGGTCTCCGTTGCAGTTGCGGGGCATAATATCAGCGGTATTTGGAGGGAGGACAGTCCGGCGAACTCGGATGTCGCCAATGCTCAGCTGATGTATGCGCAAAGCGGGAACAATGTTCAGGTTGTTGGGTACTTCGAGTTTAAGGGTACACCCTGCGTATGGTACGGCTCAGGAATTTTAAGAGGCAATGCTTTGGAGTATTCCGTTATTTACAGTAAACCATATCCCGATTGGCGGGGAAATGGTGCAGACGGAAAACATGTTATGACACTTTCTGGTGATGGGAAAACGGTAACCGGTAAATGGCACAATAATAACGGTGATTCGGGACCTGCCAGATATATAAAGCAGAAATAAATTGCGGGAATGATTTTAATCCCATATCACAGGGAGAACCATTTCTGTTCTCCCTGTGGTTTCGGATAAATGAACGGTACCGATCAGTTTGCTTTTATGCATTTAGCTGAACCCCTATCGGAGGCCTTCGTTATGAAAAAAGTTGTTCCGGTTTTGTCCCTCGCAATCTTTATCTTTCTTTTTGGCTGCAGCACCGAACAGGCAAAGCGGACAGCCTACGAAGCGCTGCGGAATAAAGCCCGGATGGAATGCCTGAAGAACCCTTCCTCTCCCTGCCCGAAAGATGAAAGCTACGATGAGTACCAGCGCGCCCGCAAAGAATTGCCGTTACCCGCCAGATGAAATAACCAAGGGACAACCACCATGTTTTGGGGTGCATATTGCAGCGTGCCACTAAATCCGGGGTAGTTTATTGACCGGAATTGTGGAGATTTGCAGCGCATGGTACAATTAAACGCACATCGTTCGTTTGATGGGCTCCCAGCTGGACTGGAGCAAAATCGATGATTATTGTCGTATACTCGGAAGGGAGGACTATGGTGAAAAAATCCGTCAATTTGCTGAATGACAGTGACCCTGCAACCCTGGCCTACGATATGGAATTGATTTCCAATAGCCGCCGTGAACGTAAACGCAATGCCGGCTTTATGAATTATCTCGATTTCCTGGAGTCTTCCGCCGCCGCTTTCGGTTTCACTAAAAGAAAACGGCAAAGAGAATTTACCCCTGAAAGCCCTGATTTGCTTTTGTAAAGGCGGCAGGAAAAGAAGTCGCTTATTGACGTAGCTTTACTCTTTGTTGACTGCCTATCCAAATATTGAGTGGGTCGAGTTGACCCTTGAGGTTTCTGACCTTGCCGCAAGACTCAGGGCTGAGCATGGCCTGAAAACACCTGATGCCATCCATGCTGCATCTGCGCTTTCCATTTAAAACCCCTATATGCGATAATATAACTATGTTTTTAAAAATCTTTATTTCTTGCATTCTTGCCCTTAGCGTCTCGTGTTCGCATGGTGTCCGGGCCGATATCCAGTCCGGCAGTGAACCCCTGCCGCCCAATGCCGAACGTATCTATCTGGAATACCTGCTCGGCAACGAAGCCGAACTTGGGGAAAAGTGGGAAGAGGCCTTCTCTCATTACTCTAATGCGCTTGCCATGGACCCGGCTTCTCTGTCACTGCAGACCCAGGTCGCCGGGACCCTTTTGAAAATGGGAAAGCTTAAGGAAGCCCAGGACATGCTGGAGAAAATCTCCGCCTCAAATCCCGCGTACGTCCCTGGCCTTATGCTCCTGGGCGAATTGTATAGTTCGCAGAAGATGACGGACGAGGCGATCAGGGTATACACGCAGGTATTGAAGATCGACCCGGAGAAGCACGATGCGCAGCTAACGCTGGGGGTCCTTTATTTATCGAAGGGGGACTTGAAGAGCGCTTTTGCCGTTTTCAGTGCCGTGACGCAGAAGGACCCGGAGAACATCATGGCTCTGTATTATATGGGCACCATCAGCATAGAGCAAAAGGACTATGCAAAAGCTGAGGAACTCTTCAAAAAGATCATCGAAATCCGCCCCTCCTTCGATGCGGCGTATCTGAATCTGGGACTCACCAACGAGTTGCAGGGCCACGCATCCGAAGCTGAGAAGTTCTACAGAAAAGTTCTTGAAATCAATCCGCATAATCCTTTTGCGCGGGAGAGGCTGATACAGCTCTACATGGGAGGCAAGTCGTTCGATAAGGCAATTGCGGAACTGCAGAGCATTCTCGAAGGGTCACCCGGCAATCTTGAAGTACACCAGAGACTGGGGCTTATATACCTTCAGATGAAAGAGTACGGGAAAGCTATTTCCGAGTTTAAGACTATTTTAGAAGCAAAACCTGATGATTTAGCCGCACGTTACTATAGTGTACTGGCGCTGGAGGAACTGAACATGGTCCCGGAGGCGATTGACGAGCTTAAACTGATCTTGTCCCGCGACCCAAAGAACATGACCGCTTTTCTGCACCTCGGGTTCCTTTATGCTAAGCAGAACCGGCATGCCGAGGCCGCGAAGGTATACGAGGAGGTCCTGAGCTTCGAAAAAGGGAAGCTCGAAATTTATGTCTATCTCGGCTCGTCATATATACAGATGAAGGAGTATGCCAGGGCGGAGAGTATATTCCGGGAGGGACTCAAACTTTTCGGTGACAGCGACGACCTCTATTTCAATTTAGCGGTGCTGAAGGACAAGACCGGCAGATTCGACGAGATGGTCGCCTCTCTTAAGCGTGCCCTGGAACTCAACCCTAAGAATGTGGACGCTCTGAATTATCTCGGGTACAGTTATGCTGACAGGGGCATGCGCCTTGAGGAAGCTCTGTCGCTTATCAACAAAGCGCTTGAGCTCAAACCGGACAGCGGGTATATCATAGACAGTCTTGGATGGGTATATTTCAAGCTTAACAGGCTGGACGAGGCCCTGACCGCTCTTCAGCGCGCGCTCCTGCAGGTGAAGGACGACCCTGTTTTGTATGAGCACCTCGGCGATGTCTATGCCGCCAGGGGCGACCGCCGCAAGGCGCTTGAGGCGTGGAAAGAGGCGATAAAAAACCACGAAAAGGAAGAGGGTCTTAAAGAGAGGGTAGAGGGGAAAGTGATAAAACTGGAAGGCGGGAGCTCACAGTAGATGCTTCTCCCTGTCCGGCCCTGACGCTCCATGTTCACCCTGAAGGCGCCTGCCAAAATAAACTGGTCTCTCTGCGTGCGGAACAGGCGGGAGGACGGCTACCATAACATCCACTCCCTGATGCAGTGTATCGCATTATATGATACCCTTACCTTCGGGCAGTCCGATAGTATTGACTTTATATCCGATATGACTATCCCCCCGGAGCAGAACCTGGTGATGAGGGCCGCGGAATTGCTCAGGCAGCATACGGGGGTCAGCAAGGGGGCGCGGATAACCCTTGAGAAGGAGATCCCAACGGGAGCCGGCCTCGGCGGCGGAAGCAGTGATGCCGCCCAGGCGCTCATAGGGCTGGACAGGCTCTGGGGACTTGGCCTTGACCGGGGGGAATTGATACTGCTGGGCGGCAGACTGGGCTCCGACGTGCCTTTTTTCTTTAATGCTCCACTGGCTATAGTCTCGGGAAGGGGGGACCTGCTGGAGCCGCTGGCAATTCAGTGTTCATGCGCCTTGCTGCTGGTAAAACCCCCGGTATCGGTTTCAACTCCCTGGGCATATGCCGCACTCGCCTCAGAGCGCGGGGAAAATCCGGAATTGACAAAAGAGGTCGATACTATTAATAATATCAAGTTGATTTATAAAGCCCTTGCTTCAGGCAACATCTTTCATCTAAAGTCTCTGCTTCATAACGACTTTGAGGGTGTCGTCTTCGGCAGGCATCCCGAGATTGGCGAGATAAAGGGGAGGCTGCTTGAGTGCGGGGCGTTTATGGCGCTTATGAGCGGAAGCGGCTCTGTGGTCTTCGGTATTTTTGAGAGCAGGGACAAGGCACTCTCGGCAGCGGGACACTTTTCACCATTTTTCAGCAGAGTTGTGGATACAGTGACATCGTCGTAACGGGTGCGGGCGGCACGCGCTGCGCCGGGGCCCGGTATGGAAATTATTGGGGCGTCGACAAGCGGCAAGTCAGCAGATTTTGGATCTGCCATTCCCAGGTTCGAATCCTGGCGCCCCAGTCATAGATGCGGCAGACGCGCCGCAGAGAGTCTGGTGTATAAGCCGGATAACAGATAGCAGGCAGGAGGAGCAGATGTCAGACCGTATTAAGATCATCACGGGGAATGCGAACAGGCCGCTTGCGGCAAAGGTGAGCGAGTACAGCGGCGTGCCGCTTACCGATACCACGGTAAGCACTTTCAGCGATGGTGAGATATCGGTCCAGATCAATGAGAACATAAGGGGCTGCGACATCTTCGTCTTACAGTCCACCTCGTATCCTGTAAACCATAATCTCATGGAACTGCTTCTTATCATCGATGCCCTGAAGAGGGCTTCCGCCCGCAGGATAACGGCGGTAATCCCCTATTACGGCTATGCCCGTCAGGACAGGAAGGTCCAGCCCAGGGTGCCCATATCCTCCAAACTTGTGGCAGACCTCCTTACCGCTGCGGGTACGAACAGGGTCCTCACTATTGACCTTCACGCCGCGCAGATACAGGGTTTCTTCAATATACCCGTGGACCATCTTTATGCTTCGCCTGTCCTGCTGGACTACATAAATAAAAGCAATTTCGAGAACCTGGCCATTGTCTCGCCGGATGCCGGCGGTGTGGAGAGGGCGCGGGCTTTTGCCAAGAGGCTCAACGCCTCCCTGGCCATTGTCGATAAAAGGCGCGAGGTTGCCAACGAGTCGAAGGTAATGAACGTCATCGGCAATGTACAGGACAGGGACGTTATTCTCCTGGACGACATGATAGATACAGCCGGGACTATAACCCAGGCGGCACAGGCCCTGCATGACAACGGCGCCAAGAGGGTGCTTGCCGCATGCTCCCACGCGGTGCTGTCCGGTCCCGCGCTGGAGAGGATAAACAATTCGGTGCTGGAGAGTGTGATAACCACGGACACTATCCCCCTTGACGAAAAAGTCAGGATTTGCAGCAAGCTGAAGGTATTGAGCGTTTCCATGCTTCTGGCGGACGCTATCAGGAGGATCCATGAGGAATCCTCGGTGAGTTCATTATTTATGTAAATAAAGCCAGCGGCGCCGGTAAAGCAGCAAGTGCATGCACCGTGCCCGTGAAAAGGAGGGAATATGGAGAAGGTAAGTTTCAGTGCGCAGAAGAGGGCAAGATTGGGCAAGGGCGGGGCGCGTACGCTGAGAAGGGGCGGGTTCATACCTGCGGTTGTGTATAAAGGGGGAGATTCCCTGCCTGTGCAGATTCCGGGGAAGGAACTTTCCAGGTTTATCAGGAAGTCGGGCGGCGAGCAGGTGATCATCACCCTGGATATCGCCGGCGATGTAAGGCAGGCCATCATAAAGGATTACCAGGTCGAACCCGTGGACGGCAGCCTGGTCCATGTGGACTTCCAGGAAATATCTGCAACCGAGCTGCTGAGGGTCCCCGTGCATGTGGTGATTCGCGGTGAGGCCATCGGCGTTAAAAGGGACAAGGGCATTCTGCAGCACGGACTGAGGGAAGTCGAGGTCGAGTGCCTTCCGGACAATATCCCCGGACATATCGATGTGGATGTCAGCAGCCTGCTTATCGGCCAGAACGTTCATGTGAGGGACCTGAAGCTGGGCGAGGGGATCAGGATGCTGTCGAACCCGGATGAAGTGCTTGCAGCAGTTGTCGGGGTGAAGGAAGAAGTGGTCGCCGAAGTCGTCGCAGAGGTTGCCGAGCCCGAAGTCGTCAAAAAGGGTAAGAAGGAAGAGGAAGCGAAGTAACGGCTGTTTATTGCGCTGCGGAGGCTTGACGTCCCGGTGCAAAACGCTGCTACGCTTACTGTCATGTGGATCATTACCGGCCTTGGTAATCCCGGTGCCAAATACGCGAAGACCCGCCACAATATCGGTTTCATGGTCATAGACCGGCTTTCGGAGGAATACGGCATTCCACTGCAGGAGAAGGATGCCTTCAGTATCGGCAGGGGTAATATTGCAGGGCAAAGGGTCGTGCTTCTTAAGCCCCTGGCATTTATGAACCGGAGCGGTTCCGCCGTGAAAAAAATTCTCAGAAAGAGTCCTGTACTGTCTGATCAGGTCCCCCTGCCGCTGATTGTTATTCACGATGACCTCGATCTTGAGACCGGGACCCTGAAAATAAGGAAGAACGGCTCCTCGGGTGGACACCGCGGTGTGGAATCCGTCATACAGGAAACCGGCTCGAAGGACTTTATCCGCGTTAAGGCCGGAATTGGGCGGGACAGGAACATCCCCGTGGAACAGTATGTGCTCAGCACCTTTACTCCACCTGAAAAAAAGCTGCTGAAAGATGTTATAATTAAAGGAGCAGATGCCGTGTCGGCCATTCTTGCCCAGGGGGTCGACAGCGCCATGAATAAATTCAATCGTTCTGCCGGTCCGGGTGCTGACAGAACGTAAGAGATAGAACGTTTAATGGATATAACCGTAAGAGATTTAAGCGAAGAAGCAATGAAGGCTGACCTGCTCGTCCTTCCTTTTTTTGAAGATTCCCCCTCAGACCTTTATTCCTCCATAGATACTCTTATCGGCGGACTTGTCCGCAAAGTATTTTCCGCGAAAGAGTTCACTGGGAAACTTAATCAGCTTACCCTCCTGCATGTCGGCAACATCAATGCGGACAGGGTCCTGCTGGCCGGCCTCGGTAAACAGGCCGATATAACGGCGGACAGGATACGGCAGGCAGGGGGAAAGGCCTTTGCCCACGCGCAGGACAGGGGCTGCGAGTCCGTAGCTCTTTCTACTACCCTGCTCCGCACGGCGGCAAAGGGACCCGCGCTAAGCGAAACTAAAAAGGACCCTTCATCCTATTTCCTCGAAGGAGGGCTCCTGGGCCTCTACCGGTTTGAAAAATACAAAAAGCCTGACAATGGCAAAGAGATAAAGAAAATAACCGTCCTTGCAGATAAAAGGGACTTTCCCGTGCAGTGGCTTACTACGGTGACTTCAGCGGTAAACTTTGCAAAAGACATGATTATGACTCCTTCCAACGACATGACGCCTTCCACCCTGGGCAGTATCGCGAAATCCCTTGCCTCCAGAAAGGTCAAGGTGACGGTGCTGGACAGAAAAGCCGCAGATAAAAAGGGTATGGGAGCATACCTTGCACTGGCGAAGGGCTCTGCCGAGCAGCCGCAGTTTATCATCGTTGAATACAAAGGCGGTAAAGGCGCTCCCCTTGTGCTGGTGGGCAAGGCCATCACCTTTGACAGCGGGGGCCTGTCCATCAAGCCTGCGGAAGGCATGGAAAAAATGAAATACGACATGGCCGGCGGCGCCACCGTACTTGCCGTGATAAAAGCGGCTGCGGAACTCTCCCTGCCGCTGAACGTGACGGCCATCATCCCTGCGGCAGAGAACATGCCCGGTGGTAAAGCTTACCGGCCCGGTGATGTGCTCAGGACCATAACAGGGAAGACCGTGGAGATTATCAGCACTGATGCGGAGGGCAGGCTTGCCCTTGCCGATGCCATCGGGTATGCCGTTAAATACTGCAAGCCCTCGGCGGTCATCGATATTGCGACCCTTACCGGCGCCTGCTCCATTGCCTTCGGTAATGAAGCCATCGCCATGATGGGCACCTCCGACGCGCTCATGGAGAGGCTGAGGGAGGCGTCGAAGGAGACCTATGAGAGGGTCTGGGAGATGCCGCTTTATGAGGAGTACAAGGACTATCTGAAGAGCGATGTGGCGGACATGAAAAATGCCGGGGGCAGGAGCGGAGCGCTTGTTAGCGCCGGATACTTTCTCAAAGAGTTTGCCGGCGAGGTGCCCTGGGTGCATCTGGACATCGCGGGGACTTCATGGAATGAAAAAGACAAGCCGTATCTGACCAAAGGGGCCACTGCCGTGGGAGTAAGATTGCTCCTCAGCTTTCTGGAGCAGGGCGCTTTCAGCCAGGCGGGTAAATAGCATGAAGGACAAAAAAGTGAAGCAGACTCCCCTGATTTTTCTTATAATGCTGGCGGCAGGCTTCGTGCTTGTTCCGTCTCTTTCCTTTGCGTGGGGACCTCTTACCCATATGTATCTCGGCAACGAGATATTTTCATACGCGCCGCTGATCCCCGCGGGCGTCATGGCCCTCCTGAGAAAATATCGCCAGGACTTCCTGTACGGCAATCTCATGGCTGATATGATATTGGGCAAAAAGTACATGTCGGACGACAAGAGTTCACATAATTGGGAAGTGGCGCTGAACATCATGGACCAGGCGAACACCGGAGCTGAAAAAGCTTTTGTCTACGGGTATCTGAGCCACCTTGCCGCGGACACCGTTGCCCACAGGACGTTGACCGGGGATGCTGCCGACGTGGAACATACATGGGTCGAACTCAAGGCTGACAGCATGATCGACAAGGTCTACTGGCTGCAGTCCGTAACCTTCAGCAAGACCGTGCAGAGGAGGAACGACAGGTTCCTCAAGGGTTCCCTCGACAGTTACATATTCTCCTTTAATACGAACAAAAGGATTTACAAGGGCATGGTCTTCCTCACTCTGCTGAACAGGAAGAGAAAGAGGGGCGTGGACAAGGCGTATATACGCCAGCTTCACGAAGAGTCCCTTGTTATGATGATCGATATGCTCAATAACGGCAGGGACGCCTCTGTCGTACAGAAAAGCCCGCTTTAATGTTCGATAAAAACTATCTCCCCCCTTTGAAGGCCATCAATCTTCTGCTTGCCGCGGTTCCTGAAAAGCCGGTTTCTCCTGAAACACTCAAAATAGAAAATTGCTATAGACGTGTTCTTGCCGTATCCATTATCGCTCCCGAAGACCTGCCTGCTTTTTCCCGCTCTACGGTTGACGGCTATGCCGTGCAGTCGCGCGACACCTTCGGGGCAAAGGACACCATGCCCGCCTATCTCACTCTACGGCATGAAGTCTTCATGGGAGAGGCGCCGGGTTTTTTGCTGCACAAGGGAGAGGTCTGCGCCATGCCTACAGGAGGCATGCTCCCTGAGGGCGCTGATGCCGTAGTGATGCTGGAGCAAGTCCAATCTGTATCGGACGATACTATCGAAGTGATGCGGGCTGTTGCTCCGGGTGAGAATGTTATACAAAAAGGTGAGGACATTGCCGCAGGCGTGGAAGTCCTGAGCAGGGGCCATTCCCTGCGGGCGCAGGACATAGGTGCGCTGGCCGGTCTCGGCATCACCGAAATTGAAGTTTTCGGGAAACCGGTGGTCTCCCTGATTTCAACTGGAGACGAGATTGTTCCTGCTTCCAGTCCTCTGGGGCCGGGACAGGTAAGGGACATAAATTCCTTTACCCTTGCGGGACTTATTGCCGGACACGGCGGGACACCGCTCAAAAAAGGAATATTCAGGGACGACTACGCAACCATCAGAAATGCCCTGGAAGGGGCATTGGGGCATTCCCATATGGTCCTTATCACCGGGGGGACTTCCGCAGGCATCAAGGACATGACCGCCCGGATCATTAACGATGTCGGAAAGCCCGGCGTGCTTTTCCATGGGGTATCTCTAAAGCCTGGGAAACCTATGATCGGCGGCGTTGTGGAGGGTAAGCCTATCCTCGGACTTCCGGGGCACCCTGCTGCCGCGGTGGTCTGCTTCGATCTTTTCATAAGGCCTTTGCTGGAGAGACTGGCGGGGCTGGATACCCGGAGATTATTTCCCAAAACGGTGCGGGCCTTGATGACTAAGGCGCTGGCATCGGCAGCGGGCAGGGAAGATCATGTGCGGGTGTCCATCGACAACAGGGATGGGTTGCTTTATGCCATTCCCGTACTTGGCAAGTCCGGGCTGATAACCACTCTTGTGAGGGCTGATGGGACAGTAGCGATAGCAAGCGACAAGCTTGGGCTTGATGCCGGAGAGGAAGTTACGGTAAAGCTTTTTTAGGAGCCTGTCATGATAGATCTAATAAAAAAATTATACGGGAAGATAGGCCGCCCGGTGAACCTGATGGAGGTCTGCGGCACCCATACTGTGGCCATCTTTCGCCACGGCATAAGGAGCGTCCTGCCTGAAGGCGTACGGCTGCTGAGCGGCCCTGGTTGCCCTGTCTGCGTCACCTCGATCAGGGACATCGATAAGGCCATAGCCATGGCCATGCGGCCCGATGTTATCTTCACCACCTTCGGCGATATGATGCGCGTGCCCGGAAGTAAAGGAAACCTTTCCGGCGCAAAGGCCGAGGGCGCTGATATACGCATTGTCTATTCCCCCCTCGAATGCCTGAAGACAGCCCGCGGGAATGCGGACAAACAGGTTGTATTCTTCTCAGCGGGCTTTGAGACCACCACCCCCTCTGCGGCAGGAACTCTCTCGGAGGCCGAGCGCCAGGGCGTTAATAATTTTCTCGTCTACTCGGTAAACAAGCTCGTACCGCCTGCGCTCGATGTGCTGCTTGCCTCTGATGAGGTGAATATCGACGGCTTCCTGCTGCCGGGCCATGTGAGCGCCATTATTGGCAGCCGCGCCTACGACTTCATCCCCGCAAAATATGGGAAGGCCTGTGTAGTGACCGGTTTCGATGCCGAAGCCATCCTTTCCGGCATAGCCATGCTTTTGAGCCAGATAGCGGAGGGCAGGGCTGCTGTGGAGATACAGTACAAGAGCGTGGTGACCGAAACCGGCAACAAAAAGGCGATGGAGTTCATCAATGAGTTTTTCGAGCCGTGCGACAGCTACTGGCGCGGCATCGGCTTATTGCCGGCAAGCGGCCTTAAGTTGCGCGGGAAGTGGAAACACAGAGACGCAGAAGCAGTCTTTGCTCTCGATGTGCCTGAGAGTCCTGAGCCCAAGGGTTGCCAATGCGGTCTGGTACTGCGGGGAATAAAAATGCCCTACGAATGCCCCCTCTTTGGGAAGGTCTGTACCCCTGACAAGCCGGTAGGCGCCTGCATGGTGAGCACCGAGGGAAGCTGCGCCGCCTACTACAAATACAATCCACGAAAATAGGCGAGAAAGGAAGTAAGGCGGGAAAGGTAAAAGAGGCAGGGCAAACGCACTATAATGTTGTGCAATCAAAACACATGATGTGAAAATTGCTGACAATAACAACTAAGCAGACTTGCATTATAGTACTGAGTTCCATATAATAAAATATGAGAGAGCCTTAAATGAGAGTATTTAAAACAAAGGCGTTTGCTCGTTTCGCGCGGAAAGAAGGCATCAGTAATACAAAGCTCTCTGACGCTGTCCTAGAAATAGAAATGGGCTTATATGAAGCAGATTTAGGCGGAGGTCTTTTTAAAAAACGAGTGGCACGGCCGGGCGAAGGGAAGAGTGGCGGTCATAGAACTGCCGTGGCATATCGGGAGGGAATGCGCTCAGTGTTTCTGCACGGTTTTCCTAAAAACAATAAGGGCAACCTTTCCGATTTGGAATTGAAAGAACTCAAAAAAGTAGCGAAGAGTTTCTTGCAATTCAGTGATGCGGATATGGCAAAAGCATTAAATGAAGGGGAAATAAGGGAGGTAAATTATGCTGAAGAAAAAATATAAAAGCGATGTTTTACAATCTGTGCATGAAACTGTAAGTGGATTACATAGGATTGGCCTTATAAATGAAAAGACTATGCGCGAATTCGATGCGTCGTGTCTGACAACCGTAATAGACCTCACGCCAAAGCAGATAGCGCAAGTGAGAAAACACACAGGGGTCAGTCAGGCGGTGTTCGCAAAGCATTTAAACGTGTCGGTTACGTCAGTAAGTAAGTGGGAACGAGGCGAAAAAAAACCGTGCGGCGCCTCACTTAAGTTGCTGACTCTAGTGCAAAAGAAAGGGTTGGATGTTATAGCCTGAGAACATTGAAGCGGTTGCAAAGAGCCGCAGCGTAAAAACCGGACGCTTTCATTTTGCCTTGACAACCTGTGAATTTTACCTTGACTTTGATTCTGTGCGTGTAATAACATAACGCAATCTGTTATCTGAAGCTGTATGGTATGTTGTGCACTTGGGAGGGACGGTGGAGAAACATTTTGGTGTAATCCCTGTGGCATGTAACTTGCTCAGTCAGTCAGTCAGTCAGTCAGTCAGTTTTTTCTCTTAATCAGATAATCCCAAAAAATTTCGTCAAAAGGCACGACTCTTTTTCCAGAGTCGTGCCTTTTATTTTTTCGACGCAAACTTATCCTCACCTGTAAATAATCAATTGATTATGGAAATAATAAATCCAAATGTAGTACGCGACCTTACCAAGGGAGATGCGATCTCGTTGAATTTGGGAGGCGGGCGTCAGCGGTTGGAGGGATATTACAACGTGGACCAGGTAAAGCTCGATGGCGTGGATATCGTCGCGAATCTCAATGAGCCTTTCGCGCTACTGGCAGACGATACCGTGTCAAACATTTACAGCAGAAATACGTTCGAGTGTGTATCGAATTTGCTCGGGCTGCTCGCTGAAATCCATCGAATATGCCGTGACGGGGCGCGCTGCGAAATTATCGTCCCTCACTTTGCAAATCCCTATTACTACTCCGATCCTATCCATGTTAGGCAATTCGGATTGTTTACAATGCATTACTTCGTTTCAACCGACCGGCAATGGCGCAGGACCGTCCCCAACTACTATTCGGATACAAAATTTAAATTGCTGGATGTGAACATCAGGTTTTACAAGGATTCGCTCTTTGACCACCTGGCGACGCCCCTCGCTCACAGGCTGGTCAATACATCCAGATTTACCCAGCACCTCTATGAACGGCGCTTTTGCTGGCTGTGGCCACCCGCGCATATTCAATACATTCTCCAGGTAGAAAAGCAATAAGTAGTCTACATTGTCGATGACCCATGTGCCAGGGTCACCCATTAAAGGGCACCTTGTCAAGAGACAAGAAAATCCCTACGTAAGAGAGCTGTTTTTTTCTGGGGGTTTCAGCAATCCCGGGAGGGTTTTGCCTAGAATCAGCACCCTTGCCCCCTCAAAATTGCCGGAATCCTCTCCTCTCTGTTTTTGATGATGGTGGATTCTGGTCGTTATTCCTTATTGATCTCCCACCTTTTTTAGTGGTAATCTACTTGCATGTTGAAAAAGCGGACGTTCATAAGCTCTTTAAGCCTATTTCTCGTGCTTTTTTTTGCGTATGCTGAAAAAGCGATTTCTTATCATCTGCCTGTTTGACCTGTGAAGATTAAGCCCTTATGAGAATACGACCTGTTATTGGTTTAAAATACAATTACCTTAAAGGAGTGGAAACTGTGAAGCATCCATTTATATCCATGCCTCAAATCATAATACTTGCGGTTATTGCGGCCATGTTCTGTCAGGTATCCATTGCATTATCTTACGAGCAGGAAATTGCCACCCTTTCAGCTACACTGGCTAAGAATATTGCTAAGTCAGGAAAAAAGTCAATTGCTGTAGTTGATTTTTCCGATCTGCAAGGACACGTTAATGAGTTGGGTAGATTCCTTGCTGAAGAGATGTCCGGTAATCTTACAGCACAACAACAGGGTTTCGATGTTCTTGACCGCAACCATATCAAACGTATTATGGAAGAACAGAAGCTTTCCCTGTCCGGATTGATGGATCCGCGTTCAATGAAGAAAGTCGGTAAACTGGCGGGAGCCGATGTAATAATAACGGGAACCATTACCCCTTTTGGTGACAGTATCCGTGTCTCCTGCAAGGCTATAGACACGGGAACGGCAAAGGTGATTAGTTCCGCGCGCGGAGATATTGCTAAGACAGCCACCATCTCCGATCTTATGAAGCTAGGAATAAGCGAGTCAAAGCCATCTGGGGTGCCAGTGGTAAAATCGACTTCTGCCAGGGTCTTTCCCCAGCCTACTTACAAAGGACATCGTGTGGACATATGTCTTCATTGGGGGATTATGTGCCTCCAGCCAGCGGCAGACCGCTTCTGCCAGCTCAACGGATTTAAGTCAGCAAGGACATGGAAAATCGCTTATCATATCGGTGAGGTGACGCCAACCTATGTAATTGGTGATGAGAAAATCTGTGACCAAAAAAACTGCGACGGTTTCGATAGCATTGAGTGTAATTGAGTTTATTAAAGAGGATTGAGCCTCTTGCAAAAGTGCCATTAAAGAGGATTGAGCCTCTTGCAAAAGTGCCAGGGTCTGCCAGGGTCATGCCAGGGTCAGGCCTTGGATATTTGTATTTGGCACAGGTGTGGGATGATGAACTTTGAAAAAAAGAGAAAGATTATCGAGAAGAAGTTTTTACAAATACAACAATGCAAAGCCTCAAAGACAGTGGAATGCTAAAGAAGTTCTTTAAATTCTTCATCCGTAAGTCCTGCATCTTTTATTATAGACTTGAGGGTATAGGGATTCAGCCGTTTGTGATCCGGTATGGTGATTCTGTGTATTCCGTCTGACATGCCGATGTGTTTGCCTCTTGTTACTATTGTGAATCCGACTTTCGCAAAAGACTTTACAGCCCTTTCAGCGGAAACATCCGTGAAGAGCACTTTAGGCCGGTACCTCTACCTGATAAACAGCGGCGTTTTTTGTTTCTTCCTTTATCATTTGAAGATAGGTCATTATTGCATCACGGATATTTTCAGTAGCCTCTTCAAGGGTGTCTCCCTGGCTGTGGCAGCCGGGCAGAGCAGGGCAGTGCGCGTCATATCCGAATTCAGTTTTGTTTATTACTACCGTGTATTTCATATTTTTACTTTACCACGCACCAATTTTTCTGTCAAAAGAACTGACTGTGGCAATAACTAGTAGTTTTTATTCCTGCACAATCCTGTAACTGTAACTTACTTTTGCAGTGCTTTCTAAAGTGGCCTTTACCGAGCAGTACTTTGTCATCGAAAGCTCCACCGCCTTGCTGACAGCATCTTCCGAAATATTCTTCCCCGTTACCACGAACTCTATCTCTATGGCGGTGTATTTCTGTGGATGGTCCTCTGCCTTTTGGCCCAAAACATTAGCCTCAACACCGCTTATCTGCTGTTTCTTCTTCTGCAGGACAGACGCCACATCCATTCCCGAACAGCCCCCCAGGCCGATTAGAAGGAGTTCCATGGGCCTCATGCCAGTATCAGCGCCACCCGTCGCATCCTTGCCGGCATCCATCACAATGGCATGCCCTGATCCCGATTGGCCTACAAACTGAAGCCCGTCTATCCATTTCACTTTTGCCTGTACCATCTTTATCCTCCTACGGGTTCGTCAGCTGAATTCTCTGAATAGCTCCGGCTTTGCCGCTCTTGTCATCTATCTCCACCACCACTGCGGACATGATGGCTTTACCGTCCGCCACATCATATTTCCGGGGCATCTGGTCCAGGAATTTATCTACAATCTGTTCTTTTTCGATGCCGATAACGGATTCCTGTGGGCCGGTCATGCCTACGTCGGTGATAAAAGCCGTTCCTCCCGGCAGTATCCGCTCATCGGCGGTCTGCACATGGGTGTGGGTACCCACAATAGCGCTTACCGCACCGTCCAGGTAGTACCCGAAGGCCATTTTTTCGGATGTGGCCTCGGCGTGCAGGTCGATAAAAATAATGTTTGTGAATTCCCTGATTCTCTCCACCTCGACTTTTGTCGTCCTGAAGGGGCAATCAAGGGTATTCATGAAGACCCTGCCCGCAACGTTCAGCACCGCCACTTTTTCGCCGTTGGGGAGGGTATGAAGAATGCTGCCGGAGCCGGGTGTCCCGGGAGGATAATTGAGGGGCCGTATTATTCTGCTTTCCCTGGTTATGTAGGAGACCGCCTCTTTTTTGTCCCATACATGGTTGCCGGTGGTGATGATCTGGACACCCGCGCTGAAGATCTCAGAGGCGGTTTTTTCAGTTATGCCAAAGCCGCTTGCCGCATTTTCCCCGTTGGCAATCACCAGGTCTATCTTGTACCGCGTTACAAGATTGGGGAGGAGGGTTTTTACCGCCATCCTCCCCACCTTGCCTACAATATCGCCTATGAAAAGAATTTTCATGCAGTGACTATAACGGACATTCCTCAGTCCGGTATTGATGACCTACTTTGCGTAATCGACATGCCGCGACTCGCGGACCACTGTCACCTTGATCTGTCCCGGATAGGTCATCTCCGCCTCGATTTTACGTGCAAGGTCCTTTGCCACGATAATGCACCGGTCGTCGTTGACCTGTTCGGGTTTTACGATTATACGTATCTCCCTGCCTGCCTGGATGGCGTAACATTTTTCGACGCCTTCGAAGGACATGGCAAGCTCTTCCAGCTTTTCGAGGCGCTTGAGGTAATTCTCGATGCTCTCCCTTCTGACACCTGGCCGCGCGGCGGAAAGGGCATCTCCGGCCGCTACCAGGGCTGATTCAGTGCAGATGGGGTCCACTTCTCCGTGATGGGCCAGAATGGCGTTGAGCACCTTTTCGTTTTCGCCGTATTTACGCGCCAGCGCCGTGCCGATCTCCTGATGGGAGCCCTCCACCTCATGGTCCACTGCCTTGCCTATGTCGTGCAGAAGGCCGCCCCGCTTCGCGAGTTTGATGTCCACGCCCAGTTCGCCGGCCATCATGCCGGCTAGGTAGGCGACTTCCTTCGAGTGCTGGAGGATGTTCTGCCCATAGGAAGACCGGTACTTCAGCCTGCCGATGGTCCTTATGAGCTCCGGGTGTATGCCTGAAATGCCGAGGTCGAAGACCGCTTTTTCTCCTTCCTCCCTTATAGTGTTTTCGACTTCCTTTTTAACTTTTTCCACCAATTCTTCGATACGCGCAGGATGGATGCGTCCGTCGGCTATAAGACGTTCGAGGGACATTCTCGCTATCTCGCGTCTTACCGGGTCGTGTGCTGAGAGGGTCACGAGTTCCGGAGTATCGTCGATGATGATGTCCACTCCTGTCGCCGCTTCAAAGGCCCTGATATTCCTTCCCTCACGGCCGATGATCCTGCCTTTCATTTCATCGCTGGGGAGGCTTACAGCCGATACAGTGGCATCAGCTACATAATCGCTGGAGTACCTCTGGATAGCGAAGCTGATAATTTCTTTCGACTTTCTCTCGGCGTTTTCCTTTGCTTCGTCCTCAATGCGCTTGGCGAGTTTTGCGGCCTCGAATTTTGATTCCTCTTCAACCCGGCGGAGGATCTCCTTTTTGGCCTCTTCAGAACCCAGTCCGGATATTTTCTCCAGGATCAGCAGCTGTTCTTTGATCAATTGTGAGTAGTGGGTCTCTTTTTCAGACAGGGCTTTTTCCCTTGAGTTGCAGTCTCTTTCCTTTCTGGAGAGATCGTTTTCCCTTCTTTCGACCTGGTCCAGCTTCTTTTCGAGCTGCTCTTCTTTCTGACGCAACCGCTTGTCGAGCTGGTTGAGTTCTCTTGTCCTTTCCCTTATCTCTTTTTCGGCTTCGACTTTGGCCTGATATGCCTGGTCTTTTGCGGAAATAGCGGCCTCTTTTTTCAGGGACTCCACTTCCCTGTTAGTGTTCTCGATTAGCCTTTCCCGCTCTCTTGTTATGGATTCCCTCTCAGCTTTGAGAGAATTCTTGTAGAACGAAAAAAAGATGAAACCGCTTGCAAGCCCTGCTGCGATGGCGATAAGAACGTAAAGTATGTTGTTATACATGGGCACATCCCCCTCACAAAGTATTTGGGCACGACCGGGGAACAGTGCGGCAACTGCCGCAGCTGCATGTCAACTCCCCAATAAGGCGGATAGTGAATCAGGCTGTGCAGAGAGGATTTTTTTCAGGAGAAGGTCAGGGACAGGCAGGGATACCCATACATGGTGCTCTTTGATTCAGAGGTGATGCTGCTCAATGTATGTATGTTAAATGTGCTGCGGCACATTCTCATATGGTCCCGGACTCCTTTATTATGTATCCTAATTGCAACTATCCACATCATTCTCAGCAATTACCATCAGGGAATATGCCTGTCAGCTCCCCGTTATTCCGCGCTGGTAATTCCTGAGCTTAACACTGCCCGGCTATCTATAATTAATCCCACCCTGCCGTGTAGATGAAAATTAGATCCCTTCTTTCAAAAAGGTGGGTGCCTTGAAAATGCCTTAGGCTTTCTCTCTTAAGGAGACCTGCACACCGGACATCTTACGTCGGCTCCCTTGATATCTAATTTAGGAGATCAACTTTCCCACCTAAGCACCAACAGGGTAGGGAGACAATCCTTTGGATTATTAAAGCAGAAAATGCAGCAGATTAGCAACTATTTTTTTCGGTTTACCGCTCTTTTATTTTCATGCCTTCTGCGCGCTTGAGAAGCGGAGCTATCTCTTTGGTAACATTCTTCAAAGAAAGGCCGCTCTTGTCCGCCAGCAGTTTCAGGTCGTCGTATTCAGGAGAGACATTCATGACAGAGTCATCAAGCCGGGCTATTTTTACCCTTAACTCGCCGAAAGGGGTGGCCAAAGTCCGTATGTCCCTCTGCAGGACCCTTCGTCCTGCCCGGTAAAAGCGTACCCCGATTGTGGTGGTTTCACTGAAGATAATGCCGGTGAGCTTTTCGGCATCTTCTTCACGTGAGTGGACGGAAAGTTTTATCGCGGGCCTGCCTTTTTTCATAATAATGTTTTCGAGAGAGACATCCAGCGCCCCGGCATGAAAGAGCTTGTTCATTGCCTCTTCATAAAACTGAGGGTTCATGTCATCGATATTGGCTTCGATTATGGTGATGGTCTCATCAGCGGCCCTTCCCTTTACCATGCCGCCTGCGTCCTCCCCGATGAGAATTCTCAGGGTATTGGACAGGGATGCGATGTCCCTGCCTCCGGCCCCATATCCGATTTTTTCGATACGCAGGGAGGGGAGCAGGGATGTTTCCGCTGAGAGTCCGCGAATGAGGGCCGCCCCTGTGGGCGTGGTCATTTCAAAAGGGACATCCGATGTATAGACAAGATGGCCCCTGAGGAGTTCCGCCGTGGCAGGAGCAGGCACCGGGAGAATACCGTGTGCCGTGCGCACGGTCCCGCTGCCTAGGTTGACGGGCGAAGCGTAAACCTTATCTATCCCAAGAAGGGTGAGGCCGCAAAGCGTTCCGAATACGTCCACCAGACAATCTATCCCGCCGAGTTCGTGAAGGTGGACATGGTCAAAGAGCTCTCCATGCACCTTTGCTTCGGCCTCGAAGATCGATCTGAAAATAGCGAGGCCCGATTTTTTTATGGCATTGTCGAGGGTTGAGGCGCTGATGACCGATGTGATGTCTTTCCAGCGGACTGCGCCTGCATTTTTTTTGCCGGTGAGGAGCACGTCCACTTTTGTGGCCGCTATGCCGAAGCGGGTGACTTTATTTTCGGTGAGGCGGTATCCCTTTACGTTCAGTTTTTTAAGGGCACTCTCCAGATCTTTCAGCGGGACCCCCGCATCCACCAGCGCGCCGAGGCTCATATCGCCGCTTATTCCGGCATAACAATCAAGATAGGCAATTCTCATAGCGGTATTTTACAATTTTGCAGAGGAAAGTGGAAAGGCCGCGGCAGCACAAAGGGTTTTTGACATTGTGGAGTTTTGCATCTTTGATGAAAAGACCCTTGGATATTTTAAGCAGGAATTTGATAAACTATAAACTTCCTGTTTCACGCCATTCTCATCATAATATGCTGGGATAGCTCAGTTGGTAGAGCAGCTGATTCGTAATCAGCAGGTCGTCGGTTCGACTCCGATTCCCAGCTTTTAATTTCAATGACTTACCTGTCATCACCATTATTGATTAACAGCCAAATTGTGCAGTTTTTGTGCAGTTGGGGTTCCGTTAAGGGTACTATCCAGAACATCAACCGCTTTCACCTTATGTGATGGTGCAAGGTGTGCATATCTTAAAGTCATTGCCGTGAGAAGCTGCTTTCATCTATAGTAAGAATAAGACGGCAGTACGGATTTTTATTTCAGGAGGGAATCAATGATTGACAGAACAAAGGTGGAAGAGGTCATCAACAGGGTAAGGCCCTCACTGCAAAGGGACAGGGGAGACGTAGAACTGGTCGAGATTACCGACGACAACATTGTAAAGGTCAGGCTTAAAGGCGCATGCGGTTCATGCCCCATGTCGATGATGACGCTTAAAGGCGGCATTGAAGCAGAAATGAAAAGGATGGTTCCCGAGGTTAAGGCGGTGGAGGCGGTTTAAGACCGCCTTGCCTCCTTGTCGTATTAAGGCAAGTCAATCACGAAAATCCATTGCTCTTTTGTCCGGAGTGTGATAGAAATAAATGTGAAGTTTCTTCTACGGGTTTTGCATAATTTATTGCAAAAGGAGATTCGATGGCAGAGGCAATTGTAGAAAAAGGAAAGATAGTAACTGCTGCAGGCACAGGTATCAACCTCGCGCTCGGCGTTCTTTATGCCTGGAGCATATTCAAAGGCGCGATCAAGCAGTCAATAGATGCAGGAGGTCCTGACGCCTTTAAATGGGATCTGGCAGCGTTGAATGACCCATATGCAGCCTGCTGCCTTGTATTCGCCTTTGCCATGATTTTTGCAGGCAAAATCCAGGACAAGTTCGGCCCCAGAGCCACGGCGATTATCGGCGGCCTGCTGGTGGGACTTGGGTTTATCTGGGTATCGCAGACCAAAGAATATCTCAGCTGGGTCCTCGGCTTTGGTGTGCTGGCCGGCACTGGGATCGCCTTCGGCTATTCGTCGGCAACACCTCCTGCGCTCAAGTGGTATCCGCCGCACAAGACCGGAAAAATCGCAGGGATTGTTGTCTCCGGTTTCGGCCTTGCCTCAGTCTATATTGCGCCGCTTGCACAATATCTGCTTGGGGCCTGGGGATTGCAAAAGGCCATGCTGTTTTTCGGTATTACATTTCTCTTTGTGGTCTGCCTGCTCTCTCTCTTCCTGGTAAATCCACCGGAAGGCTTTGTGCCGAAAGATTTTGAATGCCGCCGCGCGAAGGACCCGGCCCGCAGCAAAATAAGGGAAAAGTTTGCAGACACGAATGCTACGGCCCTGGAGATGATGAAAACATCCGCTTTCTGGATATTGTGGGCACTGTTTTTTATAGGAGCCGGAGCCGGGTTGATGGTGATAGGCAGCGTGGCGGGGATCGCAAAGAAGAGCATGGGTGAAAACGCCTTTCTGGCGGTTGCTATACTGGCGATAGGAAATGCCGGAGGCAGGATCGCAGCCGGTGTGCTCTCTGATAGAATAGGCAGGAAGCGCACTCTCGGCGCTATGTTTTCCTTGCAGGCAGTGCTTATGTTCGCCGCCATTCCCATCACGGTATCTGCGTCCAACAGCGCTCCGTTGCTGGTTATACTCGCGACATTAGTAGGTTTTAATTACGGCGCGAACCTTTCATTGTTTCCCTCTTATACAAAGGACCTATGGGGCATGAAAAATTTTGGAGTAAACTATGGAATACTTTTTTCCGCCTGGGGCATCGGCGGTTTTGTTATGAGCAAAGTGTCGCAGGCCCTGATGGCCTCTTCAGGCACATTTACCACATCCTTCACAGCCGCCGGAATAATACTTGTGGCCGGGGCCAGCCTGACCCTTATGATAAATGATGAAAAGGATGCACTGAGGCGAAAGATCGCTAAAGGCATCGTCCCGGTGGAAGACACGAACTGAACCGATTTCGTATATTATACTGATTATTAATAATTGCATGGAGGAAATATTGTGGACAACGCATTTGCACCGAACTCTGAAAATGCTAAAACTGTAACAAAGGGGTCGGACATACTACAGCTTGTCACTTTCAAGCTTGGCGATGAGCAGTTCGCTGTCGACATCCTGAAGGTGCAGGAAATAAACAGGATGAAAGCAATTACAAAAATGCCCAATTCCCCCTACCATGTGGAAGGAGTGGTCAACTTGAGAGGCAAGGTAATCCCCATAGTAAATCTCAGGAAAAAGATAGGTCTGGCGGAAAAAGAATATGACGAACAGTCGCGAATAATGATAATGGATATCCAGGGGGTCACCGTGGGTCTTATCGTTGATGCGGTTGATGAGGTTCTAAGGATACCGGCCGGTATTGTCGAGCCTTCACCAACGGTCTCTATGGGAATAAGTGCAGAACTTATTAAAGGTATAGCAAAACTCGAAGACAGATTGATAGTCCTTATAGACTTGAAAAGCCTTTTCGGCATAGGGGATATAGCCATGATAGAAGATGCCTCAGGACTGACGGCATAGATAATGGCAGAAATTTATTTAACAAAAAAGGAGAAGACTATGAGAAGAATGACGGGATTCCTGAATTTGGCACTGCTTGTGACCCTTGCCCTTTCCACCGGCGCGTGCAAGACGTTTGAACAATCGATGCAGGACACAGGGGGCATGCAGCTTTCGGCCAATGAAGTGAAACAGATTGTGGCAGGGAATACCATGACGACAAGCAGGGGGGAAACATACTTCTTTAACAGCAACGGCACTGTTTCGGGACGGGGACAGGCCTCCGGAAAGAACGTCGGGAAGTGGAACATTACAACGGACGGGAAACTCTGCACTTCCAGCTGGAACAACCAGTATGTGCCGAGCAGTTGCAGCAAAGTCTATTATGACGCCAGGTCCCAGGAAAAGAGGGTGGTGGACGATTCCGGCGAACTGTTCTATACCATCACCAATGTAGTCCCGGGAAACCCGAACAACTTTTAGTCCGCACTCAGTAGAGAAGCGGAGCGCTTAAAATGCTCCGCTTCTCCTGTCCGGGGTAATCCCCTTCGAATTGAGGAGTTATTTATGGAAACATGTCCGTGCGGTTCAGGCCTGAACTATGAAGGCTGCTGTGGACCGCTTATTAAAGGAGAGCTGGCTGCCGAGACCGCTGAACAGCTGATGCGTGCGCGGTATACAGCTTACACAAAGGTGGAGATGGATTACCTGCTCACCACCCTTCATCCGCATCACCGGGGGGACTACGACCCCAAGACTACCCAGGCCTGGGCGGAGAAGTCCCAGTGGCACGGTCTTGAGATACTCAAAACCGAAAAGGGAGGGACTGACGATACGGATGGCCAGGTCGAGTTTATCGCCCATTTTACCCAGGACGAGGTGCGCAGAGAGCACCACGAGATGGCCGATTTCCGGAAGGACAAAGGGCAGTGGTATTTCGTGAACGGAAAGGTAATGGGTCCGAAACAGATTATCCGCCAGGAGCCCAAGGTGGGGCGTAATGATCCCTGTATCTGCGGAAGCGGTAAGAAATATAAAAAGTGCTGCGGGGTATAAAAGGGACGCTTTTAACCCCCTGTCTCTCTAACGTAAAGCGCTATTTCGCGCAAGAACATCTCCCCATACCGCTGTAGTTTTGCATCGCCCACGCCGCTGACCATCCTCAACGCGGCTGAGGTCACGGGATAGAGCCTGCTCATCTCGTGAAGAGTCTTGTCCGAGAAAATAATGTAAGGCGGCACCTGGTACTCTTCCGCAATTTTCTTCCTTACAAAACGGAGCCTCTCGAAGAGAGAGGTGTCATACTCTTCGTCCGCCCGGTGCTTGGCTGCAGGTCTTGCCGCTCTATCCTCTTTCTTCAGGGCGGTGATGGTATCCTCCCCGAAGAGAATTGCCGTGCCCTTCTGCGTCAGCTTCAGGACCGGGTACTTATCGCCTTCCTGCCTGAGCGCCTCCTGCGCAAGGAGTTCATCCGCCAGGGAGCGCCAGTAATGCTTGTCCTTATGCTTGCCGGCGCCGTATGTTTTGACTTCATTATGGCGCAATTCCCGTATGCGTTTTGTGTCCGCGCCGGTAACAATATCGGTGATATGTCCCGCGCCGAAGCGCTGCTGCGTCCTCGATACGGCGGACATGAGTATCTGCGCGTCTGAAGTGATGTCCACCTGCTCCTTATCGCCGGTGCAGATGTCGCATGCGCCGCAGTTGTCATCTGGATATATCTCGCCGAAGAAGCCCAGGAGCTGTTTTCGCCTGCATACATTGTGCGTGGCGAAACCCACGGTCTGGTTCAGCTTCTCCATAGCAACGGCGCGTTCTTTATCGTCGGTCATCTGGTCGATAAAGTAGCGTATTTTGGGAATATCCCCCCTGCCGAAGAAAAGGAGACAGTGGGCGGTCTCGCCGTCGCGTCCCGCGCGTCCGGTCTCCTGGTAGTAGCTCTCGATGTTCTTGGGAAGGTCCGCATGAATAACAAAGCGTACATTGGACTTGTCTATGCCCATGCCGAAAGCGACGGTGGCGACGATAACAGTCACCTCGTCCCTGTTGAAGGCTTCCTGGTTCCTGCTCCTCTCCTCCGAGGAGAGTCCCGCGTGGTAGGGGAGGGCGGCGATGCCCCTGGATACGAGGAAACGGCAGGTATCCATGACCGAATCCCGTGTGGTGCGGTAGATAATGCCTGCCTCCCCCGCGTGGTCACGAAGGAATTCCATGATTTGCGTATCCGCCTGCTCTTTTCTCTCCACCCGGTAAAAAAGGTTTGGACGGTTGAAGGAGGCGCGGAGAATAAAGGGAGAGCGGAGGCCTATCTTGCGGATGACGTCCTCCTGCACCCGCGCGGTGGCCGTTGCCGTAAAAGCGGCGATGGGTACGGAAGGAAATTTTTCGGGTATGACCGAAAGGCCGAGATAGTCGGGACGGAAATCATGGCCCCACTCGGAAACGCAGTGCGCTTCATCGATGGCAAAGAGCGAAAGAGACGCGTCTTTAAGGGCGTCCAGGAAATTAGGCATGGCGAAACGCTCAGGAGCGATATAAAGCAGTTGCAGTTCGTTGCGTTCCAGCTTGCGGTATACCGAAGACATCTGCTGGGAAGTGAGGGAACTGTTCATGTATTCGGCGGCTATGCCGTTCTCCCGCGCGGCATCAACCTGGTCCTTCATCAGGGAAATGAGGGGGCTGATGACAATGGCGGCGCCCTTCATGAGCTTTGCCGGCAACTGGTAGCATAGAGATTTCCCGCCGCCGGTGGGCATGACCGCAAAGACATCCTGTCCGTTCAGTACGCGTGTAATGATGGCTTCCTGGTTGGGGCGGAAGGACGGGAAGCCGAAGACCGTATGCAAGGTGCGGAGCATGTCCAAACGATTACTTGATCCCGAGCAATTCCACCTCGAAGATCAGAGTCGCATTAGGCCCTATGACAGGTGGTGACCCTTGCTCGCCGTAGGCAATATTCGAGGGGATGAACAACTGCCATTTAGAGCCGACTTTCATCATCTGCAGGGCCTCGGTCCAGCCCGCTATAACTCCGTTAACGGGAAAGCTTGCCGGTTGACCGCGCTTAATGGAGCTGTCGAATTCAGTTCCGTCGATAAGGGCGCCGCGGTAATTGACGGTTACGGTATCCGTCGCTTTGGGCATTTTGCCGGCCCCCTCCTTTATAATCTTATATTGCAAGCCGTCGGGAAGGGTCTTGACGCCCTCCTTTTTCTTGTTTTCAGCGAGGAATGCTTCACCTTCCTTTTTGCCCTTCTCTCCGGCTGTTTTTGCTTTTTCCATCTGTTTGATCATTATTTCCTTCTGGAAGGCGGTCATGGTTTCCTGGACCTCTTTGTTGGTCATCAGGAGTTTGCCTCCTGCCATCGCATCTTTGATGCCCTGTGCGAGTACAGTGGGATCAACATCAATTGACTGCGCTTTCAGATTATTCCCGATGTTCAGACCTATGCTGTAGCTGACCTTGTCTTTCTGTTCCTTCAATGTTACTTTTTCGGAGGCGCACCCTGTCATAAGGGCGACCCCCACTAACGCTACGACCAATTTTTTCATCATCTCTCCTTCGTCTTTTATTCATGCAGTTTTTTGAGCAGCCATGCCATGTTGATGCCGAGGTTCTTCATGGTCTGCACGCCTTCGCTGTCGTTCATGACCTCGCCGATTTCCCTTCCCATGCCCAGGTTCCAGTAGCTGGACCCCGGCACGATCATTTGCCCTATCATGAAAAAATAGTTTATGGAACTGAGCACGTGAGTTGCGCCGGCACGGCGGACAGCAACAACACCGGCGCCCACTTTGCGCCTGAACATGTCCCCATTGGCGCGGGCCACCATGCCGCAGCGCTCGATGAGGGCTTTCGTGCCGGCGGAGACATCGGCGAAGTACGTGGGCGAGCCCAGAAGGATACCGTCTGCCTCCAGCATCTTTGCGATATGGTCGTTCATGTCGTCCTTTTCCACCGCGCATCGCTGGTTCTTGTTGGTGAAACATTTATAACAAGCGATGCAGCCCTGCAGGGGTTTGCCGGCAAGCTGGACCACCTCGGTCTCCATCCCTTCGTTTTTGATTTCATCGAGTACCAGGTTCAGGAGCAATGCGGTATTGCCGTCCTTGCGCGCGCTTCCATTAAATGCTACGACTTTCACAGCGGGCCTCCTTAATTAATTTTTATTTTTTTGCACTTCTCCTTCTTTTCTTTTTTCTTTCCGGAGGGCCGGCAGATGGCGCAGCGGTTTTCGCTGCAGCACTGGCAGAACGTGCAGTCGGGGCACGGGTTTTTCTTTTTTATCTCCGGGGTTCCCATGTTTTTTAATTATACACCCTGGGACAGTTCTGGTAAAGATGCCCTTTCGGAAAAATTGACTCTTATGACGTAAATGGATTAAACTTATTATTCAAGTCCATTTGGCTGCTTCCCATTGTGTTATATGCTATAGCACCTTTGAGCGCAGTTCTGGAATTATTTCAGAAAGATGAGAGGTAATAAACAATGTCTAACGAGAATATTACAGACGATACCGTGAATACGGGCGCACCTGCCGGGGCCGTGGAGAGTGAAGAGAGTTTTGCAGACCTTTTCGAAAAGAGTATTGCCACGTCGGAGAGGCTCAGCCCCGGCCAGAAAGTAAAATCGCGGGTCATCAGCGTGTCCGGCGATCATGTCTATATCGACCTCGGGGGTAAAAGCGACGGTATGATCGCCCTGAGTGAATTCGTCGGCGATGACGGCGTCCCCAGGGTAAAGCCGGGCGACGAGATAGAAGCCATCTTTCTTTCCGTGGAAGACGGCATGAAGAAGCTGACCACCCTTGTCCGCGGCTATTCCTCCGTAAAGCTTAACGCGGTGCGCGAGGCCTTCGATGCCGGCATTGCGGTGAACGGTGAGGTGAAGCAGGAGATAAAGGGCGGCTTCGAGGTATGGGTGAACGGCATAAAGTGTTTCTGTCCCTTCTCCCAGATGGACTTGAGGACAGGTCGCGAAGGCGGGACTTATGTCGGTAATACTTTTCCCTTTAAAGTTCTGGAATACAAGAACGAAGGCCGTACAGTCGTAATATCGAGACGGGTACTGCTGGAGGAAGAGAGACAGGAAAAACTCGTCAAACTGAAAGAGACACTGGAAGCGGGCAAAGAGCTTGCCGTCAAAGTCCGTTCGCTCCAGAGTTTCGGCGCATTTGTGGATATAGGCGGAATCGACGGCCTGATACCGGTGAGCGAGATCTCATGGGGCAGGATCGACAATCCGGCTGATGTTCTTACTCCAGGGCAGGAGGTAACGGCAAAGGTTATTTCCATAGATTGGGCCGCCAACCGGTTTACCCTGAGCCTGAAGGCCATGTATCCTGATCCGTGGACCTCCGTAGCCGAAAAATACAAAACGGGAGCCCGGGTGAAAGGTACCATCGTGCGGTTGGTGCCTTTCGGGGCCTTTGTGAACCTCGAAACCGGGATAGATGGTCTGGTCCATATTTCCAACCTTGGCGCGGGCAGGCGGATAAACCACCCGAAGGAAGTGGTTGAGGTCGGCAAAGAGGTGGAAGCATACATACTCGCCGTCGACCCGCAGACCAGGAAGATTTCCCTTTCCCTGCAACCGAAGCAGGAACCGCGGAAGGTTACGCTCCCCGCTGTGGGCAGCATCTTCGAGGGAGTTGTGGACAAGGTAATGCCTTTTGGCATATTCCTTAAGGGTGAGAACATGACCGGACTTATTCCCAATTCTGAAATGGGCACCGAGAGCGGGACCGATCACAGCCGCATGTTCCCGGCAGGCGCCACGCTTCAGACCGTAGTGCTCGAAGCCGATTCCGTCAAAGGCAAAGTGCTGTTAAGCCGCAAGGGAGTCATGGAGAAGGCCGAACAGGAGCAATTGCGGAAGTACCGTGATTCGCTCAAGAGCGAGGAGGCATCCGGGGTGGGTTCCCTCGGAGAAATGTTAAAGGCCAAAATGGAAGAGAAGAATATCTCATTCTAATATATCAAGGCAGTGAAAAGCGGGCATCCGGTTAACGGATGCCCGCTTTTTTATAGCAGCGCTTCTGTCCGGTTTTTAATGTGTCCTTTGTGCATTATGCCCTTACAGGTTTGCCAGCTTCTCTTCGAACTCCTGCGAACGGGCAGTTAGTTCAGCGGTGAGAGTTTCCAGTTCTTCAAACAGGGAATCGATCTTCGCCTTTGCCTCATGAATGGTTTTAGAGAGGCCCTTAATGGCTTCCCCTCTTCCGTTTACCGAGGCATCGAGCAGTGCCCGCGTATCCTCTTCCATCCTGCTCTCGATCCGCATTATGGCTCCTTCCCTTTCAGCCACCTTTTTCTGCAGCGCTCCCATTACCCGTGAACGGCTGGAGATGATTTCCGCGCGTAAGCGGCGCAGGTCCTTTTTATTGGTTCCTTTCTGGCCTTCGTTCCGGTTACTGGTTTCTTTCTCCTCTTCCTCGCTTTTCCAGCCCACTCTGTCCAGAAAGTCCTGGTATGTGCCCTCGAATACGGTTATTTTTCCGGCATCGAAGACGATGAGCCGGTTGGCAACGGCGTGGAGTATCATCTCGCTGTGGGTAACTATCACGACGGCGCCGTCGAAGGCCGAAATGGCCTCCAGCAGGGAGTCAATGGATTCCATGTCAAGGTGGTTGGTTGGCTCGTCGAGGAGGAGCAGGTTAGCGGGACTTACGAGGAGCTTGCCGAGCAGTACCCTGCTTTTCTCACCCCCGGAAAGCACCGAAACCTTTTTAAGAGCAGCGTCCCCTTCGAACATCATGATGCCGCAAAGGGTGCGTGCGGCCCTGCGGTTATGTTCGGACATCACGTCCAGGATTTCCCCTTCCACCGTTTTTTGCGGATCGAGGCGGTTTATATTGGTCTGCCCGAAATAAGCGACCTTTGTTTTCGGATTATACAGAACCTCTCCTGTCCGGGGCGTCAGTTCCCCTGCCAGAAGGCTGAGGAGCGTGGTTTTTCCCTTGCCGTTTTTTCCGATAACGGCGATGCGGTCTTCCTTGCCCACGGCGATATTCAGCCCGGCGATGAGGGGAGGGCTGTCAGCCCCGAATGAGAAGGAGAGGTCTCTGGTTTCCATGAGCCATTTCCCGGTGAAGGATGCGGCATTGAAAGAGAAATCCAGATCTTTCACCGCGGCCAGTTTTTCGAGTTTCTCTTTTTTGCCGAGCGACTTTACTCTCGATTGCACGGCGCTGGCCTTTGTGGCCTTTGCCCTGAACCTCTCTATGAACTGTTCGACCTCCCGGCGCTTCTTCTCATCGTTCAGGCGAGTTTTCTCATACACTTCTTCTTCCAGCAGTATCTGGTCGTAGAGCTTCAGGGTGGAGCCTGGGATCTTGCGTATTTTGCCGCGATGGATGCCCATGGTATGGGTCGTTACGCTGTCCATGAACTCCCTGTCATGGGTGATGAGCATCAGTTCGTTTTTCCATGAGCGCAGGAACCGCACCAGCCAACGGACGGAAAGGATATCGAGGTAATTGGTCGGCTCGTCGAGGAGCAGGAGGTTGGGGCCTGTGATGAGCACCTTTGCAAGGTTCAGCCTGATCTGAAAGCCGCCCGACATTTCTGCGGGAGGGCGCTCAAAATCCTCTTCGGTAAAGCCCAGGCCCAGGAGGATGCTTTTTACCCGGTAAGTTTCATCCCTATGCTCTTCATTAGGCGGCAGGCTCAGGCACCCTTCCGCCAGCACAGTGGGCGCGGTAAAACTTATATGCTGGGAGAGATGGCCGATGGTATATCCCGAGGGTATGCTGATAGTTCCCTCATCGGGTTTTTCCTCGCGCAGGAACATGCGGAAAAGGGTGGTTTTCCCGTGGCCGTTCCTGCCCACCAGGCCTATGCGCTCCCCGGGATTTATGGTGAAGCTTACGTCATCGAATAACACCTGGGTGCCGAAGGCCTTGCTTACTGCATTGACCTGGATCATCGTCTATTATAACAGGTGGGGACACGGGGCTCCTAATTTCTGGTGACACGGGGGAGTGGCAAAGGATATCTGAAAATGTTACTATCTTCCATTCCTTAAACATCCAATACGGGGGGAGGTTCAGCTGCACCATGAATGACATGACGGGGGAAAATTGCAGGAGCTGCGAGATTGCTGAAGAAAAGGTCAAGTATGTCGAGGCCTTTGTAAATCTCACTGCTCTGGTAAATTCATCTCTGGATATCAGCGTTATCAAGAAGCTCTCCATAGAGGCCGCGGTAAAACTCACCAATTCCGAAGCCGGGAGCCTTCTTTTCGTAGACAATGAAACCGGCGAACTTTTCTTCGATATAGTAAGCGGGGAGAGGGGGGACAGGATACGTCTGGTGAGACTCAACAAAGGGCAGGGCATTGCCGGTTGGGTCGCGGAGAACCGCCTCCCCCTTATAGTGGACGACGTGCAGAAGGACGAGCGCTTTTACCGTGAAGCTGACGAGAAAAGCGGCTTTAGCACGAAAAACATGATATGCGTCCCTGTGGAAGCGAAGAAGAACCTCATAGGAGTGCTCCAGGTCATCAATAAGCGTACAGGGGGGTTCACTACCGAAGATCTCGTGCTCATGGTGACTTTTTCCCACCAGGTCGCCATAGCGGTCGAAAACGCGCGGCTCCACGAGGAAATGAAGGAAACCTTTTTCGATATTGTCCAGGCCCTTGCGGAAACCATAGAAATGAGGGACCCTTATACCGGCGGCCATACGAGACGGGTCATGGAATACAGTCTTGCCATAGGGGACCTCATGGGTCTCAGCGACGCGGAGATGACAGAAACTGCGCCTAGCTTCCATCCTCCATGATATCGGCAAGGTGGGGGTGCGGGACGAGGTGCTGCTGAAACCCGGCAGCCTGACCGCCGGGGAGTTCCAGCAAATGATGAAGCACTCCCAATACGGGGCTGACATTGTTTCACGCATCAGGAAGCTCAAGGACATTATCCCCGGAGTAAAATACCACCATGAAAAATGCGACGGCTCCGGCTACCCTGAAGGGCTGAAGGGCGGGGATATCCCCGTTATAGCCCGCATCATAGCGGTGGCCGACGCCTTTGACGCCATGACCTCGGACAGGCCATACAGAAAAGGCCTGTCTCATGAGATAGCTTTCGGGGAACTGAACAAGAACGCGGGGAGACAGTTCGATTCCGAAGTGGTCAGGGCCTTTACCGAAGTCTATGAAGCAATGAAGGCCGCTGAGTATTAGAAATCTTCAAGTTTAATGATGCCGGGCGTTCCGCCTGCTCCGCAATAGCCCGCTTTTATGCCTTCAGGCATGGTGGATTTGGCAGTGTTCCCCGGCTCGATCCATCTCCACAGCGGACAGCCGTCGGATTTGCAACTCACCTTTGCTGTTGAGGATGACTGGAAAGGACATACCATGCCCTCTGCCTGTCGTGCGGTAAGAACCATTTTCCTCTCCTCCTTTTATTGTTGCGCCTTGCCCTGGGCGGCCACCTTCTGCGCCGCTTGCCGTATCTCCTCAGGGTCGCCGAGATAATAATTTTTCAGGGGTTTCAGGTTTTCGTCAAGCTCGTAGACGAGCGGTACGCCGGTTGGTATGTTAAGCGTCACGATCTCTTCCTCGGAAATATTATCGAGATATTTTACAAGCGCCCGCAGGGAATTGCCGTGCGCGGCGATAAGCACCCGGTTCCCTGCCCGGACTGAGGGAGCAACTGTTTCATGCCAGTAGGGCAGGAAGCGCGCGATGGTGTCCTTCAGGCTCTCGGTCACGGGCAGCTCATTGTCCCGCATGTCCTTGTACCGGGGATCGCGGCCGGGGTAGCGGGGGTCCGTCTTGTCAAGGGGAGGAGGGGGAATATCGAAGCTCCGCCGCCATATATGGACCTGTTCGTCCCCGTATTGCGCAGCCATCTCCGCCTTATTGAGGCCCTGCAGCGCGCCGTAATGCCTCTCGTTCAGCCGCCAGGAACGCTGCACCGGTATCCAGAGCAGGTCCATTTCATCGAGGACGAGCCAGAGGGTCCGCAGCGCCCGCTTCAGCACTGAAGTGAAGGCAAGGTCGAAAACAAACCCCTCCTCCTTCAGGAGCGTACCAGCTTTTTTAGCTTCAACTATGCCTTTTTCGGACAGGTCAACATCGGTCCAGCCGGTGAACCGGTTTTCTTTATTCCAGGTGCTCTCTCCGTGCCTGAGAAGAACGAGTTTAGTCATGCAGGGGCCTCCTGTCGTTGCCGATTCTTTAATAAAGTATAAAAGCGCATGCGTAGATTTAAACAACAAACCGTATGTAAAAGCAATCGCGCGCTATAGTTTCAGCAGCGCGGTGGTCTGATGGCGGCCGGCGATATGCAGGTCCAGTGTATCGGACAGGATTTTCCGGTGTGTATCCAGAGCGATGCGGGGGTAATTGTTTTTCTCGGAGAGATGGGCCAGACAGGCCCATTGCAGGTTCTTGCCCTCACGGAGCAATTCCGCAGCTTCGCCGTTTGATATATGCCCGTGGGGGCCTTTAATACGGTTTTTAAGGAAGGCGGGATACGGCCCGTGCTCAAGCATGGCGGGATCATAATTGCTCTCAAGGAAAACACCGTCCAGTGTAGGGACAAGCTGGGGCAAGCCGTCGAAGACATGTCCCAGATCCGTGAGAATGCCCAGTCTTTTCCCGCCTGAATCCAGCACGAAGACTACCCCGTCGGCCCCGTCGTGGGGCGTGGGTATGGTGTGTACGGATACAGTGCCGAAATCCAGTGTGCCTCCTGCCATAAAGTGATGGACACGTTTTAGGGGCCCCAGTTTTATTTTCTTTTGTGCTTCACGCAGGGTCTTCTGTGTGATGAAAAGAGGGAGGCCGAACTTACGTTCGTAGACACCGGCATGGCGGATGTGGTCGGCATGATCATGGGACACTATCACTGCGTCCACGCGGCGGATATCGCGTCCATGGGTCGCAAGCCTGCGCTCAGCCTCCGAGCCGCAAATACCGGCGTCAAATAAAAGGCGCACGTTGCCGGCTTCCACATAGATGGAATTACCGTTACTGCCTGATTGAAGGGAGAATGAAATCATAGCGATGAGCGCCCCGAATTACGCGGCGCCTTTTAAGTATAGCAGAAATTAACAAAATCCCTTCATCCGCCACGCCGGTCGGCCCGATTATGCGGTTTGTTTTTTTTTGATAGTGCAGCCCCTATATTTTTTTCATAAACTCCCGATACTATATGGTAGAGTAAAGAGAGCTTGACGGTATCGTATAATTTGCTCTTGATAAATTGTGAGGCATTGGCTATTATTTCAGAGTGAATAAGACTCCAGTGGAGGAGCACATGATCACCAGAGAGAGAGTGGAAGAGGTGCTGAACAATCTGAGACCCGGACTCAAATCAGAGGGAGGGGACATCGAATTGATCGACGTAAAGGACGATATCGTTTATGTGAAGCTGAAGGGCGCATGCGGGACGTGTCCCATGTCCACACTTACACTGAAGAACCTGGTAGAGGCTGCCATGAAGAAGGAAATTCCCGAGGTGAGGTCTGTTCAAGCGGCATGAATACACGGATTGACAGAGGCGCTATTTTGAGCATCAGATGCCCTAAGGCATTTCTTTGCGTTCTTTTCCAGCTCTGTTCTTTTTTCTTTTTTGCTCTTTTCTTCCCGGCTTTAAGCAGCGCCGATGACCCCCTTATCGAAGTAAAGGGGCTGCGCCACTGGTCCACACCGGAATACATCAGGATTGTAATGGACCTTTCCGCTCCGGTGGAATTCGCCAAAGGCACCCTGTCAAATCCCGACAGACTTTACTTTGATCTCAAAAATGCCAGGTTTGCAAAAGAGGTGCAAAAAAACATAGACGTCAGCGGCCCGCTTCTGAAGACAGTGAGGACCGGGCAGAACACCCCTACTACGGCGAGAATTGTTTTTGTTCTCGGGACAGGGGATTACGACTACAAAGTATTCAATCTCGAAGACCCTGCCCGTCTTGTGGTGGATATCCTGCCCAAAGGCCCCTCCGACAAGAAGCCGGAGCTGAAATCAGAACCCGCTACCGGGGGAAAGCCTGAAGTACGGCCCGAGCCGAAGCCTGATATAAAGCCTGATATAAAACCTGACGTTAAGCCCGATATAAAGCCCGATATAAAACCTGACACGAGGACCGAAGCCGGTCTTCTTCCCTCCAGGCGTATCGTCATCGATCCGGGGCACGGCGGACATGATCCCGGAGCGGTTGGGCTGAACGGGCTCTACGAAAAGGACATTGTGCTCGACGTCGCTCTCAGGGTACGGGAAATAATGAAGCGGGAATATCCCGCGTATGAGGTCATCCTCACAAGGGACAAAGATGTGTTTATCCCTCTTCCCGAAAGGGCGAAGATAGCCAACAGGAACGACGCGGATTTCTTTCTTTCCATACATGCCAACGCGAGCCCGAACAGGCAGGCACGCGGCATCGAAACCTATTTCCTGAACTGGACGGATGACGAAACGGCCTTGCGGGTCGCGGCGCGCGAGAACGCCATATCGGTTAAACAGATGAAGCAGGTACAGAGCGAGATGGACGTTATTCTGGCTTCCCTTGACAGGGACAGGAAACGCGATGATTCTCTCAAGCTCGCCGGATATATACAACAATCAATGGTTTCCACCATGAGTTCACAGTATCAGAAAATACAGAACCTCGGGGTGAAATCCGCCCTGTTCTATGTACTGGTGGGAGCGAAAATGTCTTCGGCCCTGGCTGAAATCTCCTTTGTGAGCAATCCGGAGGAGGAAAAGCTGCTGAGGGACGAGGCATATCGGGACATGCTGGCCCGCTCCCTTGTTAATGGTGTAAATGCTTATTTTTCCGCTGCGCCTCCGGCGCATTTGGTGGCGTACCGCATCCCCTCTAAGGACAATGTTCCTGCTGCCTCCGAGGTAAAGGCGAACACTGCGGGTAAGGCAAAACCTGCCAGGACAAAAAAAGCAAAGCACGCTAAATACGCGCGTAAGGCAAGGTAACGTGATTGTTCCCAGGTCTTAACCTCCTTTTTTATACTTTTTTTGCCGTGGCCGTATTTCTTGTAAAAGACATCTCCCTCCATGCCGTCATGGCCTCAGGCGTCGTGATCGCGCTGTTGTTCGTCCCCTTCAGAAAAGTTAAGGGCGGCCTTCTGCCCATTGCTCTTTTTCTCGGTTTCACTTTTTTCAGCAATCTTTTTTATCAAACCGGCAGAGTGCTTTTTCTCATCGCTTCAATCGCGCTGACCGATGAGGGGCTGCGGCTTGCAGCGTTGCGGACAGTAAGGGTTTTCGAGATGGTGTATGCCGCAAAGGCGCTTACCGCCCTGACTCCTTTGGAGGACATGATAGCCTCACTGAGAAGGATAACAACTCCCCTGGAGCACATAGGTCTTCCGGTACAGGATTTCTTTACCACTACGGCGCTTACGCTGAGATGCTTTCCGGTCCTTATGAGAAAGCTTCAGGAAACGTATAAGGAGAGCGTGGAGGGGAAAGGGGCGGTGACTATGAAAGAGAGGTTAGGACTGGTCAGTTCATTCCTTGTTCCTCTTTTTGTGGAGAGTCTGAGGGAACCCGGAAAATTCTTCGAGCAAGCCGGTGAAACGCAAAAGACCTGAGTTGGGGGGGCATCGTGCCTGATGTCAGCCTATTCTAACGGACCTTACCGAGCATTTTAATGAATTGCGCCAGCAGGTTAGCGTCATAATCAGTTTTGTCCTGTGCCACGATCTGCAGTGCTTCATAAGGTTTAAAAGCTTTTTTGTAGGGACGCTCAGTGGTCAGGGCGTCAT